>JAEEGL015241471.1_pt1 | contig 57930 bp, 55 predicted proteins | sample 9134231 | NCBI WGS metagenome assembly JAEEGL01 (sample SAMN16246548, study PRJNA631951) | gut metagenome | biome: gut microbiome; feature: rumen; material: fiber-attached | host: Bos | place: Iran: Karaj | collected 2018-10
AGGAATTCTTCCCGTTTTCTTCCGATGTCCACGATCGCCTGGTCGATATTTCTCTCCAGACTGCGCTTATCAGTCACACCCTGTTCCTTATCCGTGATACGAAGTGTCCAGGACAGTTCCTTCTTCTCCTCCGTATTTTCCGGAAGTGCAGCATCAACGGAGTATGCAGGCAGAGCTTCCCGGCGCGCATCTGCTGCTGCCACAGGGCCCTCTTCCGGCATCGCCGCTGCGACAGGCTGTACTCCCGGTTGCACTCCCGGCATCGCCGCTGTGAAAGTCTGTACTCCCGGCTGTACTCCCGGCATTGCCGCTGTGAAAGGCTGTACTCCCGACTGTACTTCCGGCTTTGATGCCGTGCCAGACTGTACTCCCGGCCGGGCTTCCGGCATCGCCGCCGCAACAGAGGATACTCCCGGCATTGCTTCCGCAGAAGGCCGGATTCCGCTCTCATCCGCAAGACAGCTCTTCCAGGCATCGACCATATCCCTGGCTTCTTTCAGGCCAAGCCCTGTCCATTCCCTGCACTGCTTGATCGCAGGCATCATATATCCGCTTTCGATGATCTTTACAAGCTCCCTTCTCTGTTCCGCGGAAAGTTTCGCCGCTTCCTGCTTCAGATATGCGCTATAAGCCGCAGGGTCAGCGTACAGGGCAGCTTTTTCCGACTGGGTCCGTACCGCTGTCTTCTGTGGTACGGTTGCAGCGCCGGCCCCGGCATGCGGAGTATTCACGGCCCTGTTTTCCGTATCCGTCCGGCCGGTCCGCATCTGCATTCCGTTTCCGGAAAGGTTTCCGCTCTTCTTTATTGTTTCCAGATCCTTTCGCAATAAGAGGAAGTCATTCTCACTCAGCCCCCCCATGCTGATCCTTGACTCCGTCCCGTTCTGCGCCCGGAAAACAATATATACTATGCCCCCTTCTCCATTGTCATATCCGCTGTGGTTCCGCCAGGCATACTGCTCCAGACGTCCCGACCTGTAATGAACGATCAGCGCTTCCGAAGTCACGATCATATAATCCGCCACACTTCCGGAAGACTCTTTTATCAGGCGTCTCATCACGATGATGCCTCCGGCCAATGCCGCCAGGGCCACAACCACGGCTCCTCCCCTGAACAGTCTGTAGGAGATCAGTGTCACAACAAAGGGAATGATCAGGCACAATGCAGCTGCGAGACAGAACATATACAGCATTTTCAGAAAACTCTGCGTCCGGTGCGGATAATAGATATGCCTGTCCGGATAGAACTCCGGAGCTTTGGGCGGGTACGTACGCTCCCTTACACGGACGATCACCATGGCAACGAGCGAGTAAAAAGCCAGCCCCGGGACAAGCGCGATCAGCAGTGACAGAAAAAACTTTACGATCTCGATTAAACTCATATCCTCTTCCCCTGTTCTCTCACTCCAATATATTCCGTTCTTCTTATCTCCGCACTTTCTATGCAAAATGCTTTTCTATGGATTCCTTCAGTATCCCTTCCTGAAGCTCTGCGGCAACGGCATTGATCGTATCGATGTCGATCCTTTCCACTTTTCTTATCGGATAAAAGCTGCGCGCCGTTTCTTCTCCTGCGGAATGCGCATCGGCCGTATGCATGACGAATCCGTCCTCCGTTGCTTCGATCGCCCCGTCCGCTTCAGACTTTCCGTCTGTACAGGTGCTGACCGTCTCCTTTTCCGAGAGGAGCAGGTAAAACGCTTTCCCTGTTCTTTCCGTTTTCGAAATGCTTTTTTCCGGAAACACTTAACGAAATGGCTTATTCACATACCACACGTCCAGATCCACATCTCCGTTGATTCCGTCGATGCGCCCCGTGCAGCCGTGCTGCCACATAAAGAAATCTCCCTGCCAGGACGGGGATGAAACATAATAAGCCAGCCATACCGGGTGCTTGGAATCACTGGTCCATACCGTATCCAGATAATACTTGCTGTTGTACAGACAGCCGGCGTAGCCTCTTTTCTCCACTTCACTGACAAAGACATCCAGATTCTCATTCAGATCATAAAGATTCATCTCATGGTTTTCGAAGCGCAGGAAATCTTCCCAGTCGTACGCGATGGGAAAATCGAGCTCCTGCCCGTTCAGAACGCCCATCAGATAGTCTACGCTGGCTCTCACCTGCTGCGCGTTGCTCTCTTCCGCATGCCAGTAGATACCGACCTTCAGCCCGGCCGCTTTTGCTGCGGCGATATTGTATTCATAATATCTGTCCGTGTAATGTTCGCCTTCATCAAGTCCGCCGATACGCATATAGACGAATTCACAGCCGGCCGCCCGGACCTTTTCAAAATCGATATCTCCCTGCCATCTGGATACATCGATCCCGACACAGGTCTCTTCGGTCTTATAATTGGCGATAAAATCGGAAAACGCCTCCGTTTTCCCGCCGCCGCCGGAGCCGGACGGGATCTCGGCGACAACCTTCACATTCATCTTCTGTGAAACGCTGTGTCCCGCATCATCCCGTAGCGTGATCTGCAGCGGATAGGTCCCTTCCGCAGCGGTATTGACTTCTCCCGCCACTTCCAGATCCACATGCCGGTCCACATCGTCCGCATAGCCGATATATTTATGGATATCAAAAACACTGCCGGTCTTCAGCATCGGGGATCCGTTAAAGGACAGAAAAAGAGGCGGCTGCGTATCCTCCGGCAGCCCTTCCTGTGCGACCGGCTCAGGCTCCGCTTCCGGCTCCGTCTCTTCTTCCTTCGCATCGGCAACCGTTTCATTATCGGATACCGCTTCGTTTTCCGAAACGGCGGCCGCTTCATCTTCCGATACCGTAGCGGGCTCCTCTTCTTCCGCCTCGTCCGCCGATACGGTCGGCACCTCCGTCTCCGTTCCCGCCTCGACCAGTTGGAAAGGCTCGGTATCCTCTATGCTTAAGACCCTCACCTCTCCTTGGGCGGCAGACACCGGAGTATCCACGGATACTTCTCCATCGCCTTCTGCCGGAAAAAGCACGCGCACAGCAAGAACGCCGAGCAGCAGCAGGAAGATCGAAAGACTCACGATAATGATCACGCGTATCGTTCTTTTTTTCATCCGGTCAAAACCTCACTGCCCTTCTTCCGTATCCGCATCTCCGCTGTCCCCGGCACTTTCATCTCCGCTCTCGAAATCAAACTCCACGTAATCATAGTCCGCGTTCCCATAGATCTCTATTCGGATGAGCTGGTCAAGATCCGTATATCCGCTGAGAAACTGATTTGCAACGATCTCACTGTGATAGCTCAGTTCATGCGGAACATAATCCGTCCTGATCGTCCCGTCCGTATTCCTGGAAACATTTTGCAGACAGGCACCGTCATACATCACGTAGTGCTCTACATGATCATCAAGAACCTTATCCCAGTGAACCCTGTATATATTGGCAACATAATTATGCTCACGTTCGTTATCGTCTTTCGCATAAAAGATATAGCTCGTCAGATACTCCAGCTCTGTCAGATTCCAGTTTGTATAAAACAGGTTTGTATTATCTTTGACCTGGCCCAGAATGGCCGCTTTCGCATGCTCCTTAAAAAACGGATCCGCCATCAGTTCTTCCGGCGTAACTTTATAGGAAGCGAGCAGCGCCTGTCTTTCTTCTTCTTTCCGGCGCTCTTCCGCTTCTTTCTGAAGCTTCCGCTCTTCTTCCTGCTGCTTTCTCTTTACCTCCTGCTCCCTCTGCCTCTGCTCTTCCCTCTGCTGTCTGGCCTGGGATTCCGCGGCCATTCTCCGCACGGTAAACACTGCGGAGATGCCGGAGACGAACACCACAAAGACGATAAACACGACAATGCATATGCTTACCGCCCTGGACTTCTGTACGGGACGGCGCATCGCCGCGCCGCCCTGTACGCCCTCCATCCTTTTCTCCGCCAGATCAAGCTGTCTCTTTTTGATCTCCGCCTCTGTTTTGATGCGCGCGTACTCCACATCTTCCCTGTCGTAATCCGCCAGGAAGGATGTGCCGCAGCTGGGGCAGTGAAACTTTCCTTCTTCGGTCTGTTCCACCAGAGCATTGCAATTGGGGCATTTCAGGCTCATTAACTGCATTCTGTTCCTCCGGAAAAAGAGCTTTCGCTCTGTAACAATACTTTATTTCTCGTGATCCATTCTCCACTTTATGCTGCGCTTGAGATAATCCACATACTCCGGATTTTTGCACATTCCCTTGCCCTCGGTATCCGAGATCTTTGCAACGTCCTGACCGTTGCAGGCCGTCGTCTTCATCACGATATTCAGCGGGGGCACCTTGGTATCGTTGGCCAGATAGGTCCCTATTCCAAAGGCCACCTTGGCACGTCCCTGGAAATGCCGGAAGATACGATCCGCCGTCTCGAAATTCAGCGAATCCGAGAACAGAAGGGTTTTGGACTTCGGATCGATCTTCAGCTTCTCATAATGCGCGATCATCTTCTCGCCCCATTCGATGGGATCGCCGGAATCGTGACGCACGCCGGAGAAGAGCGTAGCGTAGGTCAGCTGGAAATCCTTCAGGAAACAGTCGGTGGTGATGGCGTCCGTCAGAGCCGTTCCGTTCAGCACCCCATATTCTTTCACCCATGCCTCCAGTGCATACCAGTTCGAATAAGCCGGATTGTGTCTGTGATTGCCCTGGCCGACACACATGATCCACTCATGGGCCATGGTTCCCACGGGTTTTACCCCGTACTTCTTCGCCAGATACACATTGGAAGTTCCGATAAAGGTGGTGGCACACTTCAGATCCTTATTCAGCTCGGAGAATTTCTGCACTGCCATCTCCTGCGCTTCTGCGGAGAGACGTCTGCGCAGACCGAACTCCGAGAATACCCCCGCATACCACTTTCCGTTACGGAGATTTTCGTATTTCGTTTCCAGCCTTTCTTTAAAGCTTTGGATCAGTTCATTATAATCATAGGCCATGTTGAAATAGACTTCATTTACGATGGCCAGTGTAGGAATCTCATACATGGATGTATTCAGCCAGGTCCCCTTTGCCTCGATCGAAAGCCCGCATTCCGCATCCGTCGTGATCTCAAAATCTTCAAAGCGCGGTCTCCAGAGCCGCAGAAAATCGATATAAGAGCCTTTGAACCACTCAATCCCGTCCAGATATTCCAGTTCCTCTTCGGTAAAGCGCAGGTCGCAGTATGCGCGGATCTGATCCCGGATCTCCTCTATCATCTCATCGGTGAAATGCACGTCCGTATTACGGCACTTAAAAGTCCAGGTCGTCTTATAATCCGGATACTGGTGATAGATCGCCTGGCCCATGCTGAATTTATAAAGATCGGTCTCCAGCAGACTGTTGATGATAGGATGCAGTTTCATACTCTTTTCCTCTCTTTCTTTTTTGCTATGCCTGCAGGCAAAAATGCCTTTTATCTCAATTATTTATCATATCATGACTTCAGGGACGGTTCAAGGAAAACCGTCCCTGAATCCCGCCTTCGCGGGATATGCCCTCGCTTTGCGATGGCATAGTCCGGCACGATTCAAGGAAAACCGTCCCTCCCGCCTTCCCATTGTTTCCTGAAGGACTCCTGTGATATAATAATATGCTGTGAACACATAAAGGAGTATATCCGTGAAACTGATCTTCAGATATATGGGAAAGTACAGGGCCGCCATTTTTCTGGCTGTCTTCATCAAACTCGTCGGAACGATGTTTGAGCTCACTCTCCCCTACATTCTTGAATACATGATCGATCATGTGGTTCCCGCAAAGGATATGAAGACCGTCCTGTTCTGGGGTGTTCTTATGTTTGTGGCCACGATCTGCTGCCGGCAGTTCAATGTCATCGCAAATACGCGCGCGATCTTTAATGCCCACAGGGTAAGCTACGATGTGCGTCAGGATCTGTTCAGGGTAAGCGCCAATCTCTCCGGTGACAGCTTCGATGAGGTGGGGCTTCCCAGCCTGATCAGCCGCATGACCTCCGACAGTTATAACGTCCAGTCTGCGGTGCAGCAGCTCCAGTCCCTTTGTGTCCGCGCTCCGATGATGCTCTTCGGCGGCGTGATCATGACGCTCCTCATGGATCCGGCACTTGCCATGATCCTGATCGTCATGCTTCCTTTTCTGATCGCCGTGGTTCTCATCGTTTCCTCAAAAGGTATCCCCATGTATACAAAAGTGCAGCAGAAGCTGGATACCGTGGTGCGCATCATGCGTGAAAACATTACGGGCATCCGTGTGGTAAAAGCCCTCAGCAAAGCCTCCTACGAGAAGAAACGCTTCGGCAGGGCCAATGAGGAGATGACTGCCTGTGATGTGAAAGCCGGCACCGTGATGGCGATCCCCGGCCCCTTTATGCAGCTGTGTCTGAATGTGGGCCTTACGCTTGTCGTGATCCTCGGGGCAGAGCGGGTAAACGAAGGCCTTATGGAACCCGGGATCATACTCGCCTTCCTGACCTATTTCAATATGATCACGATGGGCGTCATGGGTCTGAACCGCATCTTCATGAGCCTTTCCAAAGCCAGCGCCAGTGCCGACAGGATCGATGAGGTCATCAGCAGGGGCAATGAATGGATAAAATACGATATCCCGGGCGAAGCCCCCGCCGGGAAAGCTTTTATCGAATTTCGTGATGTGAGCTTCTCTTACGGAAGCGAAAGCCGCGGTGACGGTGATTTTGTCGGCGGCGTACGCGAAAAGGCCCTCGATCACATAAACTTTTCCATTGAAAAAGGGCAGAGCCTCGGGATCATCGGCCCCACAGGCTGCGGCAAAACAAGCCTCGTCAATCTTCTCTTACGTTTCTATGATGCCGGCGAGGGCCGTATCCTGATCGACGGAAAAGACGTGAAAAGCTATGAGCGTGATGAACTGCGAAGGAAATTCGGTGTGGCGTTCCAGAACGATATGATCTTCAAAGATACGCTCAGGAACAATATCGCTTTCGGAAGAAACCTTACAGATGCGGATCTTTCCGCTGCCGCAAAGGATGCTCAGGCGTTTGAATTCATCGACGCCCTTGAGGACGGCTTCGATCATCAGGCAGACATAAAGGGCGCAAACCTCTCCGGCGGTCAGAGACAGCGGCTGCTTGTATCACGCGCACTGGCCGGCAGGCCGGAAATACTGATCCTGGACGACAGTTCCAGCGCCCTGGATTACAAAACGGATTCGGATATGCGGCGGGCCATTAAAGAACATCACAGCGACAGCACGCTGATCCTGATCGCCCAGCGGGTGAGCAGCGTGATGAACATGGACAGGATCATGGTCATGGACAACGGAAAGTGTATCGCTTACGGAACACACAATGAACTGATGGAAAACTGTGCGGCTTACCGCGAAACCTACGAAATGCAGACAAGCTGAAAGCGGTCTGCCAAAAGGAGCAAAAAAATGCCGGGACCCGGAGACCGAGGCGGGGAAAAACAAAAACCGAAAAACGCAGGCAGGACCTTAAGGCGCCTCCTCTCGTACATGATGAAGTACGGGTGGATCTTTTTCCTCTTGCTGCTCCTCGCTTTCGCAAGCAATATCGGCAATCTCCTCGGACCGGATTTTGCGGGAAAAGCCATCAATGAAGCCGCTGCCGGAAAAGGAAAGGTAAACATGCCCCTGGTGATCCGCTACGGCCTGCTCATGCTGCTGGTCTATGTGGGAAGCAATATCCTTTCTTTTCTGGTCAATATATGGATGATGCGTGTCGGAAGAATGGTCGCTCGCAATCTGCGCAGGGATGTCTTTCACAAACTCATGGAACTCCCGGCCGACTACTTTGACAAGCATCTCGCCGGGGATATCATCAGCCGTGTTTCCTATGATATCGATGTAGTCTGCACCAGCCTTTCCTCGGATATCGTCCAGATCCTCACAAGCTTTGTAACGGTGATCGGAAGCTTTATCATGATGTGCCTGATCTCACTTCCTCTGGTACTGTGCATGATCTTCACCATTCCCGTTTCCATACTCTTCACCAGATATATGAGCAGAAAGACCAGGCCGCTCTATCGCGCGAGAAGCCGCGCCTATGGCGAAATGAACGGCTTTGCGGAAGAGATGTTCACGGGTCAGAAAACGATACTGGCCTATGCCCAGGAAGAGCGTGTCTGCGAACGCTTCTCGGAGATCAACAAAAAAGCCGCCGAAGCTTACAAAGCGGCTGACGGACTGGGCGCGACCATGTTCCCCACCATCGGGATGATCAACAATATCGGTCTCTCTGCCATCGGTCTCGGCGGTGCGCTTCTTTATATGTACAATATCGTAGGCCTCGGACAGATCTCCAGCTTTATCCTTTACAGCCGAAAATTCAGCGGCCCCATTAATGAGATCTCCAATATCATAAACGAGATCTTCAGCGCCCTGGCTGCGGCGGAACGTGTCTTCCAGCTGCTGGACGAGACGGAAGAAGTAAAAGATATCGAAAATGCCATAGAGCTGAAAAATGCACAGGGGCATGTCGAAGTGCAGGACCTGGAATTTGCATACGTTCCCGGAAAAACCATACTCCGGGATTTCAATATGGAAGCAATGCCGGGTGAAACCGTAGCCATCGTCGGACATACCGGAGCCGGAAAGACCACGATGATCAATCTTCTGATGCGTTTCTACGATCCCCTGCACGGTCAGATCCGGGTAGACGGCCTGGAAAACCGCAGCTACACGATGGAAAGCCTCCGAAAGAGCTATTCCATGGTCCTCCAGGAAACCTGGGTCTTCAACGGAACAATCTACGATAATATCGCCTACGGAAAAGAAGATGCCACACATGAGGAAGTGACGGAAGCCGCAAAGGCCGCGCATATCCATAACTACATCATGAAACTCCCGGGCGGCTACAACACGGTCATAAGCGAAGACGGCGGAAACATCAGCAAAGGCCAGAAACAGCTGATCACCATTGCCCGCGCGATGCTTTACGATACGGGAATGCTGATACTCGATGAAGCAACGAGCAATGTGGATACCGCCACGGAACGAAAAGTTCAGGACGCCATGAAGAAACTCATGACGGGTAAGACCTGTTTTATCATCGCCCACAGGCTTTCTACCATACGTAACGCCGATAATATCATCGTTATGGAACATGGAGACGTGATCGAGCAGGGCAGACACGACGAACTGATGAATAGAAAAGGCGCTTATTACCGGCTCTACCGGAGCCAGTTTGAATGACGCTTCCTTTTCAGAACAGATCCAGCATGCTGTCCAGATAGATCTCTTCCCGGACCTTCAGCTGATATTCGGGCTTCGTCATGTAATACAGAAGAAATTCCAGGATCAGGGCGCTTCCGAGACTGCGTCCTTCGATCTTGAAATGGGAAAATCCGGCCGGAACATAGAAGTTTTGGATATCATCGATCCCGATAAAACCCGGATTTTTCATGGCGTCGGAAAAACGATACCCCCGTTCCGCATCCGGCGAGACACAGATATGATCTTCACAGTCCTCTCCGAGGCTTTTCCTGCAGACATTCTCATAACAGTTCTTCCGGTCATAACAGGCAAACCAGCAGCATTCGTTGCAAAGGAACTCTACTTTCCTCTTCTGCGTATCGCTCAACGCCGCCAGACGGGCATATTCCTTATTCAGGCGGAAATCCGGCACCACATAGCGGAATTCCTCCCGGTCCAGTTCCGCCTTCAGATCCTCGAAATCCGTCAGTACCTTCGTCGTCGATGAAACAAAATAAAAGCCCGGATAATTCTTCCGTATATATTCCAGAAGCAGCTCCGAATACAGGATGATACCGTTCTCCACGCTGCCGCTTTTTTCAAACAGGACACAGAGGGAATTGCACAGACGGTCCGAGAGATGTTTCTCCTCCAGAAGGGAATTACTGAAGGTAAGCCGCGCCGATATCCCGTATTCCTTCATGAGTGCGGCTACGTTTTCCGCTTCTTCTTCACCGAATTCCAGGCGGCCGCCGCCCCATATACAGGCCCCGGGTGCACCATAGATCGAACCGATCCCGCACCAGTCGTAAAAGTATTCCCTGTGCTCATGAAAAAGCGGCAGGAATAAGCTGTAAAGCTCATAATACTCGAACAGACCGGGAAGATGGTAGTATACTCTCATCTGATCTTACGAACCCTTTCCTTGATCTCTGATCTGATTTTATATACCGGACGCCGGCAGGCGCGTTTCATCAGTCATATTTATATTATACCACCCTTTCCCCCCGGCAGGATGCCCAAAAAACAACGTAATTCTCATAAAATGCTAAATCGGCGGATAAGTGTTGTCGCCCGAAAAAAAACACGCTATAGTATGCGGGTATCAAAAAGACCGGAGTACCGTACTCCGGAAAAGGAGGAAAACTATGAAAAGAATGCTGAGTCTGATCCTGTGCTCGATGCTGCTCGTTCTGTCCGCCTGCGGAGAGACAGCCGGGTCCGGCACAGACGCCACGCCCACGGAAAGCGCAACGGTCGAAACGCCTACGCAGGGGACCGAAGCCGAAGCAACGCCTCAGGATGAAAAGGAAGAGCCGACCCCCGAACCCGAGGCCCCTGACAGGACCATAAAGGAAGTATTTGCGGAACACGGTATAAAGGCCGGCACCTGCATCTCTTCACGGGTCATCGGGAACACAAAAATGGAAAAGATGGTACTGGACCAGTTCAACAGCGTTACCATGGAGAACGCCATGAAACCGGATTCCATCCTAAACCGTGAAAAGAGCCGGGCCGACGGAAACATCGTCGTGGAATACAGCGGAGAAACCCTTCAGCTCCTGGACTGGGCAAAAGCCAACAGTATCCCCATGCGGGGGCATACCCTGGTATGGTACAGCCAGACGCCGGAGTGGATCTTCCATAAGGATTTCGATCCTTCGAGCGAGCTTGTCAATCGTGACGAAATGCTCTCCCGTATGGAAACTTATATCCGGCGGAATTTTGAAGAACTGGAAAAACTGGGCTGCCTGGATCTCTTCTATGCTTACGATGTGGTCAACGAAGCCTGGATGGAAGACGGAACCATGCGAAAGAACCGCTGGAGCGAGATCATCGGAGACGATTATCTCTGGTATGCTTTCTATTACGCCGACAAATATGCACCCGAAAGCATCGATCTCTACTATAATGATTATAACGAGCAGTACAAGGCAGAGACGCTTTGCAGCTTTGCGGAGACTCTGGTAGACGAGAACGGAAGATCCCTGATCGACGGCATCGGTCTGCAGGCGCATTTCTTTACCGCAGACGATCTGAATCAGTATTTTAAAGCCATCGACCGCCTTGCGGAAAGCGGCTTAAAGCTGCAGATGACGGAACTGGACGTCGGACTCGGCCGTTACCAGGGACCTCTTTCCCCTACGGATGATAATCTGAAAAAACAGGGAAAATACTATTATGATCTGATCAACGGCATACTGGAACGCGTCGATTCCGGAAAGATCAAAATGGATTCCCTGACCATCTGGGGCTTTACGGATCTGACTTCCTGGAGAGGCGAGTACTCCGCACAGCTCTTTGATAAAACCCTGGCTCCGAAATATGCCTTTTACGGCGTGATACAGGAAAAAGAAAAAGCAGGCTTCTGAAAAAAGCAGTCCCGGGCTTTCAGCTTCGGGACTGTGTTTTTTTTTCGACGATCTCTTCATACAGATCCAGTCCGAAACTGGTGAGTTCGGGCTCATGACGTATCATGCGGAAAGTACGGGTCCCGTCGTCTTTTCTCTCGGCGGACAGAAATTCCACTCCCGCTTCCGGCATGTCCCGGCTCTCTTCCCGGACGCGCCTTGCAAAGGATAAGAGATGTGTGACCGTAAGTATCCTTACGCCCGCCTCCTTCAGGGCACGGATGATATCGTAAGCGATCACAGAGCCTTCCTTCTCTGTGGTCGTTGCAAAGGATTCATTCAGAAGCAGCAGGGATCCGTCTCCGATCTGTTCCACGATACGGTTCATGCGGCTCAGTTCCTCATCCAGCCGGCCGCTGTTCATCTCGCTGTCCTCCCTGCGGGTAAAATGAACGAATATCCGCGGAAAGATCCCGCTTTGATAAGACTTTGCGGTCACCATCATACCGCATTGCATCATGATCTGCGCGATCCCGACACTGCGCAGAAAAGTGGATTTTCCGCCCTGATTTGCACCGGTCACGATCAGCAGATCCTTCTGCTTGAGGGAGCAGCTGTTTCCGATCACGTCCACCCGGCGTTCCAGTCCCATCACAAACTCCTTCAGATCCGAGAATTCCAGATCCCTCCGTCCGCATACTCCGGGAAAGCACCATCCGATCCCGATACGCTCCATCTGCCGCAGCAGCTGGACAGCAGAGAGATAAAATGCCGTCTGGTATCTCAGGCGGTCAAAGAAAGTCTGGAAGCCCTCCATCAGACTCTTTAATTCCTCTGTCAGGTAACTCACGATCCCGTATTCCAGGATCTGCGACTGCTCACTGATGCGGGCGTCCTTCACTGCCGAAAAAGAATCCGGGATACGGGAATTCATGAATTCCTGGAATTTATACCGGGTGCTTCCGGGCTTATAAAACTTTGTGCTTCTGGATGACAGTTCTTCCAGTTTCAGTGAACTGAATTTCATACCGTCCTCCAGACCGGCTTCCAGAACGATCCGCGGCCGTACCACCTGGTTTTTCCCTTCATCCTCCTGATCCGCGCCATCCGTGTAAAAAGAGATATCGTCAAGCACCCTTCTTATATATTCCTCCCGCTCCTGTGAAAACTCCCTGAGCAGTCCGTCATGAAAAGCGCAAAGCCCTTTGGAAGAGAGCTCCTCCTGATCTGTCAGAAGCGTCCTGATCTCCGACAATGAATCACAGAAAAGATGGATCACTTTGATATCTGCTGTGAGCTTCATCACGGGATTGCTCTGCTGCATTTTTTCCCGGGGTCCTCTCCCCAGCTCGCCCCATTTGCGGACCACGGTGCAAGCGATCCGGTACAGACCGCGTATCAGCTCCTCATGCCGGATGCAGTCTCCCAGGATCTGCTGGCGGTATTCGATCTCCTCTTTCGTATGCAGCGGGATCATCATAACGCTCCGCAGGGTTTCCACCAGATAGGGATCTTCCTTTTCCGCTTTTTTCACTTCCCCGTTCTCGTAGACCAGCTTTTTTGCCGCGGCAAGAAAAAGTGTTTTCAGTCCGAGATCCTTTATGATGCTCGCGCTGTCATAATAGCTTTCTTCATTTGTATGCTCACCGTCTTCATACAGTAAACAGACTTTCATAGGCGCTCCTTCAGCTGCTCGTAGTTCAGGCGGTATTTGTTCACCACATTTTCCGCGCAGGGAATGTCCTCCGCAGCTCCCCTGCGGATCTTAAATGTCTGTATCCTCTGGTCGTTCAGCATGGCCCTCAGGCTCACCACACCCTGCTGCCCTTCGGCAAGCTCTTTCAGATGCGTGACGTAGATCCCCATACATCCCAGCCCGATAAAATGTTTCAGAACCTTCTTTCCCATGATCTCAGCGTCATAACTCGCCGCTGTTGTAAAGAGCTCGTTGATGATGACAAAGCTTCCTTTTTTATGATCCTCCATCATCGGAGCAAGTCTGCTCAGCTCCTCTTTGAGCTTCCCCCGTCCTGTTTCCACGCTTTCCTCCACCGAGAAGTGCGTCTGGATATCCGGAAAGAAGGGAATATTTGCGGATTCCGCCGGCACATCCAAACCCATTCTTGTGAAATAGACCAGCTGTCCCAGACTTCTTGCAAAGGTCGTCTTTCCTCCCTGGTTTGGTCCGGTCAGCACAAAGAAGCGTTCCCCCTCTTCATAATAAAGATCATTCGGGACCACCTCTTTTCCGGACGTGAGTGACGAAAGGGCCAGGGCCAGGTCATAGAGTCCTTTGGCCTCCATCCTCCTGTCTTCGGAGGTTTCCGGTGTCGAAAAACAGAAACCGGCTTTTTCCAGCTCCTGTTCCAGACTACGGAAAGAAAGATAAAAGACCACTTCCTTTTCAAAACGCCGGAGTACCGCTTTTTCGTAATCCTCACTGTGCTCCGCGATATTTCTCAGTTCCCGGAAAAGCTGCGGTTTTTTCTTTTCCAGAATTTCCAGACAGGCATATTCCAGTTCCGTGAGAGAAGGATTTGACCGGAACGGATTCTGAAGCTGCCGGATCTCCCTGCCGCCCTCTTTCCGCAGCATCTCCTCATATCGTCCGCTGCCTTCCGTCTCCACGGGCACAACACTGATCCGGTCCTTGTCATAGACCAGGGTAAAACGCAGCTCCCTGATCTCCTTCATAAGTTTCTCCGTGCGTTCGCGCAGCTCGCGGTATCCGGAGCTGTCAAGGATCTCTTTCAGTATCTCCAGAAAGGCCTGCATTCCCACCGAGGACAGTACACACTTTTCCAGCCGGCTTTCCAGCTCTTCATAGCATCTGCAATAAGCTTCGGTCTCCCTGATCTGCCAGACTGCCTTCTGCAGCGGGATCGACACCTTATCTTTTTCCGCACGCAGTTCAGCGACCCCTTCGAGATCCTCCGTATAGCTCATCAATGCACGGTACACTTCTTCATTCTTTATATCCCCGTATACCGCCCGACGGTAGGCCTCATCCTCCGCTGTGGGCGGCAGAAAGCTGTACAGCTTACGGATATTCTTTCCCCATTTTGCCGTCAGCCGGTCTATGATCTGCCGCAGGTTCAGATCCTGATAAAAGGCCGCGATCTCCTCAGCCTCGCTTCGCGTTCCGTTCAGGCTCAGAATGCTGAAATTTTCGTTCTTGCTCTCTTCTCCCATATCTTTTCCCGTCATGCCGGGTCTTCTGCCCGGGCCGTTTACCGCTCTGCGTATAAAAACAGCGTTCCGCTCATCCCGCAAGGATAAAAAAACGGCCCGGAATGCGTTGTATGGCAGCTCCCGGACCGGTGGTCATCTCTCCCGTTTATCAGCTGCGCCTCAGGCCATATCTTCAAAGATCAGTATGTTCTTTCCGTGCTGCTTACCGTAATACATACGTCCGTCCGCAACCCGGATCAGTTCCTCCGGTTCCTCATAGGATCTTTTATTCTCTTCGAGACCGATCGTGATCGTGGAGACGATCCTTTTATTGTAAAATACCGTCGGTGCATTCTCAACCGCCTTTCTCAGATCCTCCGTTTTTTCCTTTGCATCCTCAAAACTGTATCCCTTCATCAGTATGACGATCTCTTCTCCTCCCCATCTGCAGATATCGCAGTCAGTCATTTCTTTCCTGATCAGACGGGAAATATGCTTTAACACCTCATCGCCGCAGTCGTGACCATAGGAATCGTTGATACGCTTGAAATTGTCGATATCACAAAAAGCGACACAGAAAGACGGCCCCTCTTTCTTTTTCATGAGCTCGTCAAGCAGCGGCAGAAAACCGCGGCGGTTCAGAAGACCGGTCAGAACATCCACATGTGCGTCAAAAGATAACTGTTCATTTTTCTTTGCCAGACTGCTCCGTTCCACCTCACTCATGAAGATATACATGGTCGTGTAAAAGATCATCGAAAAGATCATCACGAAGGAGGAAAAAATGACCAGCACTTTGCGTAATGTATCCGTAACCTCAAAGAAAGGCTTCGCATCACCAAACAAAAGAAAGACTGCCACGTACAGGGCAAATTCCAGAGCCAGGAACAGCACGAGGAACCAGCGTTTGGTCCCTTTGAACAGATAGCTTCCGATGTACAGAATGATCGGCACGATAGAACACAGAAAGCAGGAAGGCGCACAATCCCAGCCGATATAAAGGACAGCCACAACCGTAAAGGTACTGACCTCCAGCATGATACTGATATAGACCGGCATGATATGCCCGAACTTACATAAAATGATACAGAACAGATAAACGATCACACTGAGTATATTATAACTGATCAGCGGTCCTATGCCGGCGACCAGCATGATACCCAGAAGCGCCGCATGTACCAGGCACATAACGACGACCGTGACCATAAAACTGTTATGCACCAGGAAATGCAGGATCTTTTCTATTGATAATCTTTCTTTCGCTTCCTCTTTCATCACGGTTCCGTTTTCAGCATTCTCCTTTGATCCGCAAACAGAGGTATTATATCACATTATATCGGAAAAATCAGTATCCTCTGTGGCCTTTTCCGCACTGCTTTTCCCGGAATGATTATTCCCGCAGTCTTTCCGCGCCGGACATCCCTTCGTAAAAAAGACGCCCGGAAACAGGCGTCTTTCCCATATAAATATCACAGATCACCGAAAAAGACAGGATCAATCCATCTCCGTCTCGATGATATCGATCGCCTTTCCGCAATTCGGACATACCTTATAGCTCGGACGTTCGCTCTCATCCTTCTCATTCGTCCAGGCATACTGGGAATCACAGTTTCTCATCAGGACGCGGCTGCCCGGTGCCGGAAACGTCTTCGTGTGCGTGATCAGTACATAATAGCATTTTTCGTCCGCCGCCGTTTCAACGCCTGCTGCAGCTTCCACCGCGGGTGCTTCCTTAGCTTCCACAGTACTTCCCTGTGCCACGTTCGCCACGGGCGAAGTCTGCACTGCTGCCACCGCAACGGACGGTGCGACCACCACCGGCACGGGCTGGGATACTGCTGCGGTAAGCGGCTGCTGGGACTGCTGTGCCATCACAGCCTGCGCTGCCGCCACTGCAGGTGAAGGTGCGGGCTGCCCCGCTGCTGCCGGCTGTGAAAGCGGCAAAACTGCTGCCTGCTGTGACATCATAGCCTGTGCTGCCGCCACTGCAGGTGAAGGTGCGGACTGCCCCGCTGCCTGCTGTGCCATCACGGCCTGCGCTGCCGCTACCGCAGGTGAAGGTGCGGACTGTCCCGCTGCCTGCTGTGCCATCACGGCCTGCGCCGCTGCCACTGCAGGTGAAGGCGCGGACTGTCCCGCTGCCGGTACAGGCTGCTGAACCACTGCGACCGAAGGATCGCTTCCCCCTGCCGCTGCCGGCATTACATTTACATCCGCAGATGCATTTACGGGTGCCGCTGCTGCCTCCTCCGGTGCAGCTCCCCCGATACTGCTTATGGACTGGGACGGATCCACGGTAGGCAGATCCTCCAGAGAACGTACATTATTCGCTCCCGGCATCACAACTTTGGAAGTAACATAGTTGATCGAACGGTTGAAACGCGGGTTGATAAAACGGACCGGCTTGTGCTCCTGCTCTCCGTTCAGCCCGGGTTTGATCGTCGGCTTCTCGCCGCTGTGCATGATCTCCGGAGCCGGTGCAACGATCGGCTTGCTTCCGCCGGAATTTCCCATCTGAACCGCCATGGTACCGGGATTACGCACGGGATCGCCACCGCCGGCCGGTACGGGCGCAGGTACTCCTTCCTGTCTTGCAGGAGGAACATGCTTTCCGGGTTCAGGATCGGTAAACAGAGCCGAATTGATACAATTCCGGTCCCATTTATCCTTATTCACATCATCGGAAATCTTTCTTATCGCGCTTTTCGCCTTATCAAATATATTCGCCATGGTGACCCCCCACAATGAACAAATACAAGAACGGTAGAGTATTCTCAACCTCTAACAGTATATCAGTATTTACCTTAAAAGACCATATCAATTTTTGCTATTTTATGCAATTGTTACAGAATATTGCTGTAATTCAGGGCATTTTCGGCATTATGTCAACCGAGGGCCATTTCTTTCGGGATTTTTTCCCGGCGCGCTCAGCTCCTGCCTTCCCCGCAGACCTCCCAGGTCATGCCCTTGGCCATGGTAAAAGCCTTCGTTTCTTCCATAGGCATGGGCTTCCCGAAATAGTAGCCCTGTGCCTTTTCACAGCCCGCTTCTTTCAGGAAACGGTAGTGTTCCTCCGTCTCCACGCCCTCGCAGAGCGGCTGGAGTCCCATCCCTCTTGCTCCCTTTATAATATAGCTCATCAGCGGAGCGGTCTTGGGATTATGATCGTAATTTCTCAGAAAGACCATATCCAGCTTCAGCACGTCAAAGGAATATTCCGCGATCGTGTTCAGTGATGAATAGCCGCTGCCGAAATCATCGATCCACACCTGATAGCCCAGTTCACGCATCCGGTCACATTCCGCCTTGATATGGCCGAGATTATCATTCAGCGCGCTCTCCGTGATCTCCAGATCCAGCATATTCCTTGGTACATTGTACTTTTCACGCATTTTTTCCACGACGTCAAATATATCGCAGAGTTCAAAGTCCAGACGCGAAAAATTTATGGAGGCCGGTACGATCGGGTCTCCTGCCTCGATGACCCCGCCGTAATCCTTACACACACGTTCCACCACATAGCTGTCAAGCTTGTGGATCAGATGGAAATTCTCCAGCGTATCGATAAAATCCCCGGGCGAAAGCATACCTATCTGCGGATCGATCCAGCGTACCAGCGCCTCGTAGCCGCAGATCTCTCCGGTCTGTACCCGTACCACCGGCTGATAATAGACTTTGATATATTCCTTTTCGATCGCTTCATCCACATGATCCGCCACATACTGCTGGCGGCGCAGGCGGTCTCGCAGCATCTCGTCATACACACTGTAGAAAAGATCATGACGCCCTTTGATACTGTTGCAGGCCAGTCTTGCGTGATCGCAGGCCAGACCGATCTCGGTCAGGCGGTCATCCATATAATAGATCCCGGCTTTGATCCGTACTCTCTTGGCTGCCTCCTCGTAACGGAGCATCTTTCTGTGAACCTCTTCCACCGCGGACACTACCGCTTCCCTGTCCGTTGTGGCACAGACCACAAAATGATCATCCGAAAATCTCGCAACGATCCCGTCACGGAATTCCTCACTGATGGTCCTGGCCAGATCGCACAAAAGCTCATCTCCCAGCCGGAAGCCGTTTCTTTCATTATAAAGTTTAAAATTCGGGATATCGAAATGAACGATGGAAATATCCCTGCGCCTGCCCGAAGGCGAATTCAGCAGCTGGATCACGCTGTTGTAGAAAAACGGCATGTTCAGAAGTCCCGTGAGCGGATCCGTATCCTGGTTATTGGACAGTATCTCCGCCTCGGCAAAGGAATTCCGGTTCCGGTTTAAGTATTCGTTCTGGTCCACATCAACGATAAAAACATAAAAGAAGCTTTTACCGTTCTTTCCATGGAGCAGGTGCCCGAAATCTTCGATGTAATGTTCTTCCCCCTGTTTTGTCAGGATGCGGTAGCGCACATAATCGTGCCGCTTTTCGCCGAACATGGTCTGGGCCTGGATCTGGTTCTGGATCTTGTGATAATCTTCCGGATGGACCATGCCGCGGAAACTGTTACCCGTGTATTCCCTGAACTCCTCCAGCGTTTCACAGCCGTAAAGCTGTATCACATTCCCATCCGCATAGAGGATCTCGTCATCCCCCCCGTTCTCATAAATAAAAAAACCGCCGGGCAGCCCAAGAGGCATCTTCCCGTACCGCTCATCAAACAGCTCCTGACTGCTCATATGTAACCCTCCCCCGTTCTGCGGATGCGCCGGCTCCGGATCGGGAGCCGTCCCTTTTCCATTTTTACACGGAAAGTCTGTTTTTTCAAGCATTTTTAGGTGCCCCGCCGGACCGGCTTTTCGCACAAAAAAGCCCGCGCAGGAGCGCGGGCATATAACATACACTCAGATCACATACATATCGTACTCATTGGCCATACGGTTCCTGCACTCTCTCAGAAGGTCAGCCAGCGTATTCTCTGCCGCAAAGCCGCCCAGCAGGCGGTTGATCCGCCCCCAGAGACATTCATCGATCGCATTTTTCAGCTCATTCCCCTCTTTTTCCCCGGAGGCCGCCGGATCTTCCAGCACGCTGTTATCCAGGGCATTCAGGATATCCGCGATCCGTATCCCGTTTGCCTGCCGTGCCAGTGTATAGCCGCCGCCCAGACCCTTCTGCGCCCGGATCAGACCGGCCTGCCGGAGCAGCGGCAGGATCTGTTCCAGATATTTTTTGGATATCCCCTGTGTTTCCGCGATCTCCGGCGTGGATACGCTGGTCCCGTTTTCGGAATACAGAGCGATATACGCAAGAGCCTGAACGCCGTATTCAACTCTCGTGGATACTCTCATACTCCCCCTCCTTCCTGCTTCGCGGCCGGAGCTATGTCCATAACCGTTTCTTCCGTTCAGTCAAAAGCCGCGCATCGCTGCGCGGCTTCCGGCTTACAGGAGGTATTCTTTACTCGGTAAACAACGCTGTTGAATAATATCTGTCTCCACTGTCGGGAAGAAGGGCTACGATCACTTTACCCTTGTTCTCCGGTCTCTTTGCGAGTTCGATCGCTCCGAACAGGGCCGCGCCGGAGGAGATACCTACGGAGATACCTTCTTTCTTTGCAAGGTACTTTGCGGTCTCAAACGCATCCTTGTTGGAGGCCTTGAATACTTCATCATATACCTTGGTATTCAGGACATCCGGCACGAAACCTGCTCCGATGCCCTGGATCTTGTGCGCGCCGGCTTTGCCTTCCGAAAGCACGGGAGAATCTTCCGGCTCAAGCGCTACAATACGTACATCGGGATTCTGGGACTTCAGATACTCGCCCACGCCGGTGACGGTACCGCCGGTACCTACACCTGCGATGAACACATCAACCTTTCCGTCGGTATCCTTCCAGATCTCGGGCCCCGTGGTAGCTCTGTGGATCGCAGGATTGGCGGGATTTACGAACTGACCGGGGATAAAGCTGTTCGGGATCTCCTTTGCCAGCTCATCCGCCTTCTGGATGGCACCCTTCATACCCTTGGGGCCTTCGGTAAGAACGATCTCGGCGCCGTAGCTCTTCAGGATGCTCCTGCGCTCAACGCTCATGGTCTCGGGCATGGTCAGGATCACACGATATCCCTTTGCTGCTGCGATCGCCGCCAGACCGATACCGGTGTTGCCGCTGGTCGGCTCGATGATCACGGAATCGGGCTTCAGAAGCCCTTTCTCCTCGGCATCCTCGATCATCGCCTTGGCGATACGGTCCTTAACGCTTCCTGCCGGATTGAAATACTCCAGCTTTACCAGAACCGTTGCTTCCAGGCCAAGATCCTTTTCGATATTGGTCACTTCCACCAGCGGAGTGTTTCCGACAAGTCCGAGTGTTCCTTTGTAAATGTTCGCCATGATGTTTTTCCTCCTTTTAATCCAACGCAGAGAAACCCTTTTCAAGGTCTGCGATAATATCATCGATATGTTCGGTCCCGATGGAGAGACGGATGGTACCGGGGTTGATGCCCTGATCCTTCAGTTCCGCTTCCGTCAGCTGCGAATGGGTCGTAGATGCCGGATGGATCACGAGGCTCTTCACATCCGCCACATTGGCCAGCAGGGAGAAGATCTCCAGATTGTCGATAAACTTCCAGGCTGCTTCCTGTCCGCCCTTGATATCAAAGGTAAAGATGGATGCGCCGCCGTTCGGAAAATATTTCTCATACAGCGCATGATCGGGATGATCCGCAAGCGAAGGATGGTTCACTTTCTCCACAGCGGGATGTTTGCTCAAAAACTCCACTACCTTCTTTGTATTCTCGGCATGTCTCTCCAGACGGAGGGAAAGGGTCTCCACACCCTGCAGCAGCAGGAAAGCATTGAAGGGAGAGATCGTTGCGCCGGTATCACGGAGAAGGATCGCGCGGATAAAGGTCACGAAGGCTGCCGGTCCTACCGCATCATAGAAGGATACGCCGTGGTAGCTGGGGTTGGGTGCCGCAATGTTGGGATACTTCCCGCTTGCTGCCCAGTTGAACTTGCCGGACTCCACGATGATGCCGCCCAGGGTCGTGCCGTGGCCGCCGATGAACTTCGTTGCGGAATGTACCACGATGTCCGCGCCGTGCTCGATGGGACGGATCAGATACGGGGTACCGAAGGTATTGTCGATCACCAGAGGCAGGCCGTGCTTATGCGCGATCTCCGCGATGGCATCGATATCGGGAATGTCACTGTTGGGATTGCCCAGGGTCTCCAGATAGATGGCACGGGTATTGTCCCTGATCGCTCCTTCTACTTCCGCCAGGTCATGTGCATTCACAAAAGTCGTTTCAATACCGTACTGCGGAAGGGTATGTGCCAGCAGGTTGTAGCTGCCGCCATAGATCGTCTTCTGCGCTACGATGTGTCCGCCGTTTGCTGCCAGGGCTTCGATCGTATAGGTGATCGCCGCGGCTCCGGATGCCAGTGCAAGGGCTGCGCTGCCGCCTTCCAGAGCAGCCAGTCTCTTTTCCAGCACATCCTGGGTGGAGTTGGTCAGACGGCCGTAGATGTTTCCGGCATCTGCCAGGCCGAAACGGTCCGCAGCGTGCTTGCTGTTATGAAAAACGTAAGACGTCGTCTGATAAATGGGAACCGCTCTGGAATCCGTAGCAGGATCTGCCTGTTCCTGTCCTACATGCAACTGTAATGTTTCAAATCTGTAATCACTCATGATAAATGATCTCCTTTCGTTTTCTGATAGGAGAACTATAACACTATTAAACTAGTATGTCAATAGGTTTTCTATGATTTTATTTTTTTTCTTTTTTATCCTATGATATCACGCGGATTTTCACCGCCCGGATCAAAAGATGCCGGCGGCAGATCCTCCTTCATCGGAAGGCCGCCGGATACCTTCACTTCAAAGCCCCGCATCCCGTTACACATAGCCGCTGTCCTCTGCGCACAGTCGATCAGTTCGTCATCCAGCCAGGAAAAATCGATCATGCCGCGGCGGAAGGTCTTCTCCATCGCGTGCCGCGTGAGTTTGAAACTCCTCCGTATCCCGGGGATCTTTACACTGCCGCCGCTGCCCAGATCATCCATGTAGCCCTCGGTAACTACGTTCAGCTCATAGCACGCATCATCCGCTTCCGAAGCTTCCTCCTTTACCCGGATATCAACGGCACCGTGATAACGCAGCACACTGTCCTGTATCAGATTCGAGATCTCCACATAGCGCTGTATCTCTTTCAGCGACTCAAGCTGCAGCTGCAGCTCCTGATCCCCGATGATCAGCTGCGCGTACCGGCGCCGGATGATACGCCTCCGTAAAGGGGCAAAGAGACCTCTGCCGCCCTCCAGCAGGGGCAGATACTGACGACGAAAGCGATCGATATTCTCGATCGCCTTTTCGATATCGTCACTTTTATTCCGGCTGTAGATAAGCTCTGTCTTCATATGCGCGCTTCATTCCCGTATCCGTCAGGTCTCCTGGCTGGTCTCGAGACGGCGGAGCAGTACCACCGCATCAAAGAGAGGCTGTTTCATCATATGTTCCGCACCGACCCGCTGCACCATCTCGGAGATCATCTCCTCAATGTATTCGTCGGTATATTTCCCGTCCGGCCGGATGTAATCCAGCGTCGGGATCCTGGACACAAGCCCGTTATCCGCTAGGCAGCGTTTCAGCTTCACAACCGTATCTTCATATTCCTTGACACTTTCGTTTTCCCTTATCATAAGAAGTTTCATACAGGCCACCTCCGTTTCCCGGCTCTCTCGCAACACCTGATATTATAATATAAAAGCGGATCCCCCGCAAGGTGATCCGCCCTGTGAAAAGCCGTCTTTTCTCTTTTTCCCGTCAGGCCGCGGCATATCCGCCCTCCGCTTTTCGCCGTCTTCAGAGTATCCCGTCGTTACTGATCGGCAAGCCGGCCGTCCTCCGACATCCGCTGTTTCATTTCCCGGAAAGTTTCTTCTTCCGTATCCGTCATATAATACGCTCTGCCCGAAATATCAAGCTCCAGCCAATACGCCTTATGCAGCGGATACTGCTCCAGTTCGGCGTTCATCTTCCGATACGAATCCCACAGTTCATCCAGTTCACTGTCCGTGATACTGTCCGCCGTGATCGTTGAAGCGATGATATCATTCGTCTGGAAACGGTAACTGACAGAGTCATCCGTTACGCTGCCCAGTTCCGGATAAGCCTCCAGGACTTCACAGATCACATAAAAGTCATAATCCGTATCCATGCGGTACATGGTCTCAGCAAATTCCCCGCCGGCGATCCCCTCATTATAGACATTTTTGGATTCACTGGCCACGCTGCAGTCGATCCCGTTGATCACTGCGGGCCAGATACGGTATTCGCGGGAGTTTTCCGTAACATCCTCATAATCTTCGGAAACACTTGCCTGAGGATCCAGGCTGCGGGCATATTCCAGCAGCTCCTCGTAGCTGTGATGCTCCTTCGTATACTCTCCCTGCTCTTTTTTTGTATTTCCCTGCGCTGTCTTTCCCTTATCGTCTGCCGTTCTTTTCCCCGTACAGGCACAGAGCAGCAGGCAGCAAAGCGGAAGAAGCAGCCGTAAAATACGCGTTCTCATATCAGCGCGGTACTGAAATAGCGTTCCGCACGGTCTGCCAGTATCGTAGCAATGACCTTGTCCTTCCCGTATTTTTCCGCCATCTGTTTCGCGGCCCACACATTGGCCCCCGACGAAGTTCCCACCAGCAGGCCCTGCACGCGCGCAAGCTCACGCGCAGTATTGATCGCATCGTCATCCGTGACTTCCACGATATCCGTAATGATCGAAGTATCAAGGATATCCGGGATAAAGCCGTCCCCGATCCCCTGGATCTGATGCAGGCCGGGCTCGTCCCCCAGAAGCGCCGAAACATTTTTGGGTTCCACAGCTACGATCTTGCAGTCCGGATTCCGCTCCAGCAGGTATTGCGCCACTCCCTGCAGCGTGCCCCCGCTTCCGATCCCGGACACGTAGATATCGATCTTTTTCCCGAGCTGCTCTGTCAGTTCCACCGCAGTCGTCCGGTAATGCATCTGCGGATTTGCCGGATTCTGAAACTGCTGCGGGACAAAATATTCATCGGAAGAAGCCGCGATCTCCATGGCTTTATCCACGGAACCACCTATGCTCAGTTTCGGATCGGTCAGTACCAGTTCCGCTCCCAGGGCATGGATGATCTTTTTTCTTTCCTCGCTCATATTCTCCGGCATCACGATGATCACGCGGTAGCCTTTCCGCACTCCGCATAACGCAAGGCCTATGCCGGTATTTCCGGATGTGGGCTCGATGATCGTCATCCCGGGCTTTAAACGTCCGTCTTTCTCGGCCTCCTCTATCATATTCAACGCGATGCGGTCTTTAATGCTCCCTCCGGGATTTAAAAACTCCGCCTTGGCATAGATCGACAGCCCCGTAGTCTGTTCCAGACTGATCAGAGGCGTATTCCCGATCAGATCCAGCACGCTCGTGTAGTACATCTCAGTTCCCCTTTCTGCCTGTTTACAGATCCCCCTCCGGGCCGTGAAAAACCGGGCAGGACGCCCGCAGTCCCGAAGCTTTCGGACCTGAGCCTGTATTATACCACGTTATGCTCCGTGATAAAAGCTCCGGCAGATTTTTTCCGCTTATTTTCCTTTATTCCGCCATACCCTCATACTCATATCCGGCTTCCTCCACGGCCGCCTTTATGAGAGCCTCGTCGACCGGCTTTGTATTCTCGATCGTCACAAGGCCTTCACTGTGGGACGCCACTGCGCTCCCGATCCCGTCGATGGCTTCCAGCGCCTTCTTCACATGAGCCTCGCAATGTGAACACATCATTCCCTTTACCCTGATCTTCATTTCCTTTTTCTCCTTTCTTTCCTCCTGCATTTCCTGTAACAGCAGTTTCCCCGGGATACTGTTCCTGCTCCGCCTGTCCCCCGCCGCATCGTAGGGACGGATCAGATTCAGGCGCAGGGCGTTCGATACGACGCAGAAGCTGGACAGGCCCATCGCGGCAGCCCCGAATACCGGGCTTAAGGTCCAGCCGAAAAGCGCCGCATAACAGCCGGCCGCCAGCGGTATCCCGAGACAGTTATAAAAGAACGCCCAGAACAGGTTTTCCCGGATGTTCCGGAGCGTTTTTCTCGAGATCCGTATCGCCGCGGCAACGTCCCGGATACTGCTTTTCATCAATACAACATCCGCGGCATCCATGGCGATATCCGTTCCCGCGCCGATGGCAACGCCGAGATCTGCGGAAGTAAGAGCCGGGGCATCGTTGATCCCGTCTCCCACCATCATCACCCTGCCGTGTTCCTTAAGCTTTTGTATGATGGCTTCTTTTCCGTCGGGTCTTACGGAAGCCACTACCTCATCAACGCCGGCCTGCTCCGCGATCGCCGCCGCCGTCAGTTCATTATCCCCGGTGAGCATCACCACATGCAGGCCCATGTTCTTAAGCTCTTCTACAGCTCCCCTTGAATCCTCCCGGATCACATCCGCGACCGCGATGATGCCCAGAAGCTTTTTTTCTTTTACAAATAAAACCGGCGTTTTCCCTTCCTTTGCCAGCGCTTCCGCATCTGATCCCGCTTCTGCCGTGGCGGCACTGCCGATGATACCCCGTATATACTTAAGACTTCCCCCCAGAATCTCCGCCCCGCCGAGGCGGGCTCTCAGCCCGTTTCCGGAAAGCGCTTCAAACTCCGTGGTCTCTTCCGGAAAGATGTTTTTCTCCCGGGCATATTCCGTTATCGCTCCCGCGATCGGATGCTCACTTTTTGATTCAAGAGCTACGGCAGTTTTGAGCAGTTCCTCTTCCGTCACGCCTGCTGCCGGAACCGGCTCCGTCACCTTCATCGCACCGCCGGTGATCGTTCCCGTTTTATCCAGGGCCACGATCTGCGTCTTCCCTGCCTGTTCCAGCGAAGCCGCTGTTTTGAACAGGATACCCGTTTTTGCGGCGATGCCGTTCCCGACCATGATCGCCACTGGTGTGGCAAGACCGAGGGCGCAGGGACAGCTGATCACAAGCACCGATACCGCCCTGGCCAGAGCATAGCCCGCGCTCTGCCCGCTCAGAAGCCATAGCGCAAAAGTAATCAGGGCGATCAGAAGAACCGCCGGGACAAATACCGCCGACACCCGGTCAGCGATCTTTGCTATGGGCGCTTTGCTCGCCGCCGCATCGCTGACCATGCGGATGATGGCGGAAAGGCTTGTGTCCTCCCCCACTCCCGTAGCTTTACAGACCAGGTAACCGGAAGTGTTGATCGTTGCGGCAAACACACGGTCTTCCGCTCTCTTTTCCACCGGTATGCTCTCACCGGTCAGCGCAGCTTCATTTACTGCACTTTCTCCTTCCAGCACCACGCCGTCCACCGGTATGCTGTCTCCGGGCCGGACCGCAAAATGATCGCCGGCTTTCAGTTCTTCGATCGCAACCGTCTCTTCCACCCCGTCGCGGATACGGACCGCCGTCTGCGGTGCAAGCTTCATCAGTGCTTTCAGCGCATTCGTGGTCTTTCCCTTTGACCGCGCTTCCAGCATTTTCCCTATCGTGATCAGCGTAAGGATCATGGCCGCCGCCTCAAAATAGAACTGATCATGATAATACATGACGAGCTCACTGTCCCCTTCGAGCACGGCGGCACTCATCGCAAACAGCGCAACGACACTGTAAAGCCATGAGGCGCCGGCCCCGAGCGCGACCAGGCTGTCCATATTCGGCGCCCTGTGGAGCAGCCCCTTAAAACCGCTGATAAAAAACTTCTGGTTGATCACCAGTACCAGGCCGGAAAGGAGCAGCTCATACAGCCCCATTGCCACATGGTTACCGTCCAGAAACGCGGGCAGCGGCAGATCCAGAAACATATGTCCCATGGTAACATACAGAAGCGGAAGCAGGACGACAAGCGATGCGATCAGCCTCTTCTTCATCTTCGGCGTTTCCGTATCTTTCAGCTCATCTTCCGTGGGCTTCCCTGTTTCTTTCTTCCCGTCATTTTTTCTGCTCGCGCCGTATCCTGCCGCCTCCACAGCCGCAATGACCGCTTCCGGAGAAGCCGTCCCCTCCACGCCCATACTATTGGTCAGAAGGCTTACCGCACAGCTCTCAACGCCTTCCACGGCACTGACTGCCTTCTCTACCCGGCTCTGGCAGGCCGCGCAGCTCATTCCCGTTACCCTGTACTGTTCCATGACTCTCCTACTTCATCAGCTTCTGTAAAGTACACACCAGTTCGTCGATCACTTCATCATTGCCTTCCCGGATATTGTCCGCGACACAGCTCCTCATATGCTCCGCAAGCAGCACCTTGTTAAAACTGTTCAGCGCGGAACTGATCGCCGACACCTGAATCAGGATATCCGTGCAATAGGCGTCGTTTTCCAGCATCCCTTCCACGCCTCTCACCTGGCCCTCGATCCTTTTTAAGCGGTTCATGAGATCTTTGTATTCTTTATCGCTTCTTTTCTTTTTTTTCCCCGAGCAGCAGGGACAGGTCTCCCCGCTTTTTCCGGAGCCCCCGGAATGATCTGACATACGGTATCTTCTCCTTTCATAAATACCCCATGGGGGTATTTGTATGAGCGGATTATATACCCCCACGGGGTATTTGTCAATACATAACGAAGTGAAGAAGTGCGCATCCTCCCGGAGTGTTTTTGCTGTGTATAGGAAATGCGGAGCATTTTCCTATACAGCAAAAAGCCTTACCGTGAATCTCCCGGTAAGGCTTTCTTCTTTTTCTTATGATCTTCTTCCGCTCATTTCCGTCAGCGGTAGTACCACTCTCCACCGTTCTCCGTTGTGATCACCATATACATGTGCTCATTGAGCTGCGGATCGTTATAGAGCGTGACCCCGCCCCAGTGATCTCCGACCTTGTCAAAGAGCTCCGCGCTGTAATGCCCGTCACAGACATAGTCGAGCTCTTTTATGACCGTTCCCATCTCGCTTATGGCAGCGCTTCCGTCAGCTGCAAAACTGATCCGGACCGGCCGCCAGCAAGAGCTCCCCTGCTTCTCGTCCACGATGTCAAAACCTTCCCAGGTGCTATCCTTTAAAACTGCGGCATCAAAAGGCGCGACCTTGATCCGGTCTTTATGGATCTCGGGGCCCTCGTAATCCGGCTCATATCCCTCCTCATAATACCCGGAATCCGAATAATCCGGATAGGTCTGGATATTGCCCCAGGTACAGTTTACGGTGATAAAATCATCGCGGAACGCAAAGATCTCCGATTCCCTGTCGCCGAAAATACAGTCGTAGAAATAGTATTTTACCGCAGGGTTAAGGGAGACATATCCGCCGCCGTCCGAGCCGCTCAGCTCGCATCTGTAAAAATACCAGTCAGCGGTATTGCGGGCTTCGAGACTAAGGGGACCGTAATAGCAGTCACGGATCGTGGTATCATAGAAATGGAAACTGCCGCAGCTCTTTGCCATGTCGCTTATGGTCCCGACTCCGTATACGCCGCAGCCGAACAGATCCATATTGACCAGCATGACATCGCTGCAGGCCTCGAAATCCAGAACGTTCCCGACGCATTCACCACGGTCCGTATGTCCCATGGTCAGATTGGACAGCAGCACCTCTTTACTGTCGTGGAAAGTAAACAGGGAAGCATATCTGGGATCCGTCACGATCAGGGTTTCGGAGCGGTCGTTGGATCTTCCGATGATGGAAAGCCCGTCCACATTATCAAAATGGAGCTGGACACCGTCAAAAACCTTCTCCATCCACACGTAGCCCTTTGCCCTGATCTTTTCCCAGCCGGCATCCGCATTGTCCCACTGCGCCTGGAGATAATCGCTCAGATTGTATTCCCCCGGCTCCATGATGATCTTTGCACCGGGTTCGATGGCCATCAGCAGGCCTTCCACATCATGCACAACACAGAAACCATCCACTGTGACACTGTTTCCACCGGCATTATTGTTTGCCTCCGCATTGCTGTTTTCTTCCGTATTGCTGTCTTTCCCTTCGCTGCTGCCGCTGTCCGTATCACTCTTTACGTCTTTATCCTCTCCGTCCTTGTTTTCTCCCTCCTGATCACCGCTCTGTCCCGAAAGCGGATCCCTCGGTCTCGATATGCTATCCGTCTGTTCACCGCAGCCGGCCAGTGAGCCCGCCGTGATCATCATCGCAAACAGCAGTCCTACCCATTTCTTTTTCATGATCCTCCTCCTTTTCCGTCCTCCCGCACTTTCCCGCCGGGTGACCGTACAACATTTTATTATACCACAAAGATCCTTTTTTTTCGAGATGAAGACAGGGGGACGGTCCTCCTGTCCTCACATTGAAGACAGGGGGACGGTCCTCCTGTCCTCACGGTCTGATCTTCTGGTAATAAAAGCAGGCCAGCTGCGTCCGGTCCCGCAGATCCAGCTTGGACAGTACGGTACTCATCATGTTGCGGACCGTTCCCTCGCTCAAAAACATCTTATCCGCGATCTCCTTATTGGACAGCCCGTCCGCAACGTTTTCGATCAGCTGTCTTTCTTTTTCGTTTATATCGAAATCCTCATAGCAGAAGCGTTCCTTCCGGTTCAGCAGATCCGGCAGGCGGTCGACGATCTTTCCTCCGAACACGATCTGCCCACCGGCCACAGCCCTGCAGCTGTCCGCGAGCGCTTTGCAGTCCTGCTTGATGATATAGCCTTTCGCCCCGATCTTTAACGCCTTATTGATATATTCATCATCCAGGAAGGTGGTCAGGAACAGGATCTTTGCCTCCGGGTCGTTTTTCAATATGGCTTCGGCGGCTTCCAGGCCGTTCATCCCGTCCATGCGAATGTCCATCACGGACACATCCGGCCGATTCTCTTTCAGATACTCCACGGCTTCCGCGCCGGAGGACAGCGTATCCGCCACTTCAATATCATCCTCCGCCTCCAGTATCACTTTTAATGACTCCGATACAAAAGGATCGTCGTCAACTATCAGGATCCTGATCATTCTTTTTCTCCTCCGTCTTGGGTAATGTCGCTATGATCTCAAAGCCCCCGGCGTTACTCCGCGCCGTTGCCCTGCCTCCCAGGCTCTTCGCCCTCACTCCGATATTCTTCAGTCCCAGTCCGCCGGATGACATATATTCACCCGTCAGTGTATATTCCCTGTCCGGATTGGGTCCGTCATCCCATATCCGCACTCTCCAGAAGCTGTTGTTCTCGATCACTTCGATCCTGACCTTTTTCCCCCTGCTGTATTTGGATATATTGGTGACCGCCTCCCGGATGATACCGAGTATGGCGCTCTTGGTATTGTTGTCCGCCGGCGATTCTATGGAGGTGGTGATCCCGGTATCAAAAGTTTCCGGCAGGGTTCCTGCGATCTCCCGGATCGCAATGGACAGATCGATGGAATCATCATGCAGCTCATGGACACTCTTCCGTATACCGGTCATCGCCAGATCCAGCGTTTCGCTGATCGACTCCAGCTGCTTTTCCACCTTGGGATCCTTATTGATGATGCTGGTCGCCCGCAGCTGGATGATCACCCTCGTGATCATATGCCCGACATTGTCATGGATCTCCCTGGCGATCCGGTTACGTTCCTTCAGTCTTGCAAGATATATCTCATTATCGGCGTTCTTCATGATCTCTTCGCCAAGTCTTCTCGCATTGATCGAATCTTCCCTGGCGTCATCATAGCGCTCCCTTAAAGAGTGCTCATGTCTGTCATAAAAGGCCGTCTTCATCGCAGGATAAACGGGAAGCGCACCCGCCACGATCAGCAGGAGCTTATCCAGCGGATCCGTAAAGAGCAGGAAAGCTTCTGCCGCAAACAGCGCGTACAGCACAGCCGCAAGCACTATGCTCCGCTTTCCGCCGCCGTTTATCGATGCTGCTGCGGCGTATACCGACATCGGCATCACGATGAGGACCGGCGGGATAAAAACAGCCGCGACAAGGATCGCTGCAATCAGCAGACAGGAAAAGAGAAATCCTTTTTTCAGTTCCGTAAGCAGCAGTATGCCCAACGCAAGAAGGATCCATATGACATACGGACCCTCCCCGAAGCCTGAAGACAGCTTATACGCAAGCATTACACAGGCTGCGAAAACAAACAGTTTATCGTAAAACCCCCAGCTCATACAGACATTATATCACCTTTTTCCCAATCGTGACGATTTTACAAAAGCCGCCGCCAGGGCAATGACCACCGCAAAGACCGCCTGGATCAGAAAGCTGAGCAGAAGCCGGGAAAGATCAAAACCCACGCCGCTTTGGGGATAGGTCATATTGTTTGCATAGACCGACCAGTAAAACGGAAGGAATCTTGCCGCCTTTAAAACGCCGTCGCCCAGCAGCCACTGCGGCACAAAGACCCCGCATACAAAGCACATCGCCAGCGAAACGATATTGGTCACCATAGCCAGACTGTTTGCGTTGATGTTAAAGGAAGTGAGCAGCGAAGCGATCGCGCATGACACCGTCATGGTGATAAAGGAATTGATGAGTATCACCCACCAGTATTCCTGAAATAAACGGGTATCATGCCCAAAGATGACATTGACCGCCACAAAGAACAGCCAGATCACGACGCCGGTAGTAACAAGGCCCAAAGTATTCGTAAAGCTGATCTTCTTCCGGCTGACCGGCGACGCCTCGATCCTGCGTCCCACATTTTCATCATTATTCGCTATGATCGTGTGTCCCACGCCGAGAGCCAGGAAGCCGAGCACCAGATAGCAGAAGAACTGATTGAGCTGAAATACCACGAATTCATTGCTGTCCTGCTCCGCTGCGGGATCCGCAGCGAGTACTTTGATCTCTGTCCCGCTTCCGAGAAGCTCCGCTGCGGCATTTACGGCCTCGGCGTCGCTGTATCCCATCAGTTTATAATCGCGATACAGGGCGATGTAGCTGTTGACCGTATTGTCTATGCCAAATACCGTCGAAGACATATCAAAGGAAGTGGTATAGCTGATCTTTCCGTCCTCACCCCTGTTGATGCTGTCGGCAAAGCCCGGGGCGATATCCATATGGTAAACACTCATTCCGAAAAACACCAGATCGAGAATGGCGGCTTCGGATCTGTCTCCGAGATCCTGAACGTGATTCCCTTCCGAAAGAAAAGCGATCAGCCCTTTGCTGAGTTCGGATCCGTCATGATCGACATAACTGATGTCGTACGACTTTTTGAACTCACCGGCGCCGTCTCCTCCCGGACCGGCTGTGAGAAAGAGCAGCGTTACCATGGCAACGAATATGCACCCGTAGATGATGACCCCGGTCTTATTATGCTTTAAAAGTCTGAAAAAATTCTTATAAAGATGCATATCTTTCCCTCCTCAGGATCACAGTCCCTATCACAAGAAAGACGACGGAGGCTGCGACCAGTTTTATCATATTGCCGTAAAAATCGTAATCGTTATTGTACATCGCCAGCCGGTACAGAGCCATGTTCATGACCGTTGCCGGATTGATATCGTTGATGATCGGGGCGCTTCTCTCGATGATCCCCGGAAGCTGCGAGATCATCTCTCCGCTGAGAAACACGCTGGCCATGAGCATCCCTGTGGTCTTGTTCTCCCTGGCCACCAGATTTCCCTTAAATACCAGGCCGCAGATCACGCCGAAGCCGATCGCAAAGATATCGGAACAGAGGACAAAGGCGGCAAGCCGCAGGGGATCGTCTCCCAGAGGCACCTTAAACACAAGCTTCATGACTGCAAGATGGATGCCGCTGATCAGCAGCGAGGGAATCAGCCTGGCGATAAAGGCATATACGATCATCTTTCCCTTTCCCCCGGGAGATACGGACAGGCGCATCGCTTCCCCGGAAACATCCGCTTTCAGATCCGATACGAGATTCACGCCTGTCATCGCATTAAAGAACATTCCCATGACGAGCGTGCTGTAGAAATACCAGACGTAGGGATTGGGGCTGTCGCTGAATATCCCCTTTGACTGCATCGTATAGCTCAGTTCCTTTGACATATTGTCCATGATCTCGCTGACCGCTTCTTCCGGAAGCCGCTCTGCGTTTTCATAAACATCCGTCATGAGCCGGAAATTTGTCCTGTAGGAATCGGCGACAGTCCCGGAAACGATACCCGAAGTCATACTGTGGTCATCGGATAAAAATACTTCGAGTTCGTCTTCCCCTGCCACAAAGAGGAGCATCGCCTCATGAGCCAGCAGCATCTCCTTTGCCTGCTCTGCCGAATCCGCCTCCGACAGATCGAAAAGCTGTCTTTCGGCACCTTCATCCGCCATGCTTTTTACAAGTTCCGCGAACTGTTCCGCAAAGAAGGAACCGCTTTCCTTTACGAGCACGGTCCTGATCGGATCGATGCTGTTCTCCGTATCATAGATATTTCCGAACGCCATGTTCATACAGAACATGATCACAAGAGGAAATACCATGCTCCAGAAGAGATAATTCCTGCTGCGCAGAACCTTTAACAAAAAATATCTGAACATCCTCATCCACTCCTTACTCGTCTCTCAGGGTCTTTCCGGTCAGCTCCAGGAACACATCGTTGAGTGTGGGCTGCTCGGAAAAGATCTTCCTGAGGCTGTATCCTGCCTCCTGAAGTATGTTAACGATATCGATGACATTATGCCTGCCGGAGCCCGCCTCCACTTTAAGCGTGCTCCCGTCGTAATCCAGACTGTATACGTTCTTAAGCTCCCGTACTTTTTCAAGGACCGCTTCTTCAAGGCCGCCGGCTTCGATGGAGATGATCTCGCTCTTTTTGATCATATTCCTGAGTTCCTCGATCGTACCTTCCGCGATGGTATTTCCCTTATCGAGAATGGCGATCCTGTCACAGAGCTGTTCCACTTCTTCCATATAATGCGAGGTGTAAATGATCGTCGCTCCCTTATCCCTGAGCTCACCGATCCCTTCCAGTATGCGGTTTCTGCTCTGGGGATCCACAGCCACCGTAGGCTCGTCAAAAAAGATCAGTTTCGGCTTATGCACGATACCGCAGGCGATATTCAGCCTTCTCTTCAATCCGCCGGACAGCTTTTTGGGCCGGAACTTTACAAAATCGTTCAGCGCCACAAAATCGATCGCTTCCCGGACAAGCTTTTTTCTCTCTTCCTTATCCCTGATATAGAGCCCGCAAAAGAAATCGATATTCTCATATACCGTGAGGGAATCGTATACCGCCACTTCCTGCGGAACGATACCGATCTGCGATTTCAGTTCGTATGCTTTGGGACTCATCTCCTTTCCGAAAACACGGATGGAACCCTTGTCGTATTCCAGAAGGGAAAGGATGCAGTTTATGCAGGTGGATTTCCCGGAACCGTTCGGTCCCAGCAGCCCGAAGATCTCTCCCTCATTCACGCTGATGGAGAGATGATCCAGCGCGATCAGTTCTTTGTATCTCTTTACCAGTCCTTCAACTTTCAGTATCTCATTCATAAAAAAGACCTCCGCGATTTCCTGTTCTGGGCTCATTATAATCTGCGCCCCTGGCCGGCAACAAGTGTACTGTGTCACGATATTCACATGACAAATGTCATTTCCCGTACTCCGGATGCCTCAGGGGAACAAAACTTCTTCTGTTACTCCGGCTGCGGATATGATATACTTTGAGAGCAAACGCCGGTCAGAGGCGGAAAGAACAGGTCATCGACGGGAGAATGTAAAAATGCTGCTGAGCATAATATCGGTCATCGCCAATATCGTATATTTTATCGTCCTCAATATCGATCTCTACACAGATCGTGCGATCATGCCGTACGGCAATCGGCACGTATGGCACAGAAGTGCCATCGACCGGCTGGATGCCGCCGATAACCGTATCCTGCTTTATCTCTTCCTGTTCGTCGCCGCCGTCAACATCATAAGCGCCATCCTGTTTTTCTTTGGCATAAAGAATAATGTCGTCAGGATCATACGTCTCGCAAGCCTCATTGTTTCATCGCTTCTGTTCGTTATCATCCTGATCTATTCAGGATGTGTCCATCCGACTTACTGATAAAAAAGAACGTAAAAATCGGGCTTCGAAAAGCCCGATTTTTGTATTCATTATGGTATTTATATGCGAAAACTGTTAATATACAGCCCCCGCTTACTGCGCGCGAAGCTCCGCCCCCAGGCGTTTTGTCAGCTGCTTCATGACCGAACCCGCAGCCTTCTCTATATCTTCGGAAGTAAGCGTCTTTTCCTTTGAGCCGATCGTAAGACGTATCGTCACGGATTTCTTACCCGCCGGTATCTGTTTCCCGCGGTACTCGTCCACAAAGGCCGCCTTCTTGACAAGACCGCCGTCCTTGATCGCGATGGCTTCCCGGATCTCCTCCCAGCTTGCGGAAGAATCAAAGAGCATCGAGATGTCGTAATCGGTCTCCGGATACTCGGCAAGGTGCGTGAACTTATTTGTCCTCGAGATCAGCGGCTTAAGAAGAGTCGTATCGATCTCAAAGAGCATCAGGGAAAGGTTCTTTATGCCACAGGCCATCGAAGCCTTCTTATCCAGCAGTCCCAGATCGCCCACCTTTACGTCTCCGACATAGATATTCTGCCATACGACATTATCCGCCCACACAGGCTTTTCTTCCTTACGGAAGCCAAAGCCTTCCATGTGCGTATAGCGGGGCATGTACTCCAGCACGCCCTTTACCCTGCGGAACAGCTCATTGATATTTCCGGATGCTGCAGCAAAGGCCGCAGCGATGTTACGTCTCTGCTTCGGGAGCGACTCGCTCTCATCATATACGGACGTATATTCCTCATCCGCAAATACCTGCGCTTCTTCAAAGATCGAGAACTCACTGAAGTAACGCTCATTCTTCACAACGGCTTCGCAGAGGTTCGGAAGCAGCGTGCTGCGGAGATAGCTCAGGTCCGGAGCGGGCGGCGTGGACAGACGCAGCATGCCCTTTGTATCCCCGATCACCGCGTTTACGAACACGTCGTTCATCCAGGGATAGGTATAGACCTCCTGCAGACCGCAGCGGATCGCAAGATATTCCTTGATGTTACGCACCAGGGAGATCTCCTTCTGATTGATCGCGCCGTCAAAAGCGGTCGTGAACGAGGTAGCCTCAAAATTGTCGTAACCGTACATCCTGGCCACTTCTTCCATTACATCGTCTTTAATGGAAATGTCGCCGGTGGATCTCCAGCTGGGTGCGATGACATGCATGTTGTCGCCGTCTATCGTCACATCAAAGCCCAGGATCTCCAGCTTCGCGCGGATCTCATCATCCGTCAGATCCTTGCCCAGGCGCTTTGCAAGCCAGCGGAGGTTAACATCGATCTCTGCACGTTTCAGTTTCTTTTCATATTTATCGCAGTATCCGGTAACCTTCAATTCCGGATAAAGCTCTTTGAAATACTTCATCGAAAGCGCCAGCGCCTGGTCACAGCGTTCGGGGTCGATGGCTTTTTCATAGCGCGACGACGCCTCGGTACGGTTATCGTAACGGAGCGCGGTCCTGCGGATACCGGCAGCCTCAAAGTTTGCGACCTCCAGTATCACTCTCTTTGTATCGGGAAGGATCGAATCCTTTGCGCCGCCCATAACGCCCGCAAGCGCAACGGCCCCTTCTCCGTCTGCGATCACCAGATCATCTTCGCACAGTTCCAGTTCCTTGCCGTTCAGAAGCAGGAGCTTCTCGTCTTTTTCCGCGCGCCTTACCCGGATGTGGTCCGAGATATTATCGGCGTCAAAAGCGTGCGTGGGATTTCCGGTGGACAGCATGACATAGTTTGTGATATCCACGAGCGCGTTGATGGGACGCATACCCACTCTCCAGATACGGCTCTGCATCTCAAAGGGCGAAGGCTTAACTTCCACTCCGCTCATTTCCACGCCGATGTAACGGGGGCAGCGGTCGATGTCGCGGATCTCCACCTTGAAATCGGAAGATGCATCGAGATCGGCCGGCTCGAATTTCTTCAGAGGCAGACCGTAAAGTGCCGCGATCTCACGCGCGATCCCGTAATGTCCCCAGAGGTCGGGGCGGTTCGTCATGGATTTGTTATCGATCTCCAGCAGCACGTCATCCAGGCCGAGTGCTTCGGCTATAGGGGTGCCGGCCGGCACGTCAAACGCGGAAAGATCCAGGATCTCCGCTTCCTCGGATGCCGGGAAAAGATCTCCGAGTCCGATCTCATCCGAAGCGCAGATCATGCCATAGGATTCCACGCCTCTCAGCTTCGACTTCTTGATGACAACGGGCTCGCCTTCCCCATGCCAGCGTACCACCGCACCGGGAACCGAAACGGCAACGCGCATCCCTTCTTTCAGGTTGATGCCGCCGCAGACGATGGTCTTGCTCTCGCCGTCGCCGATATCCACCGTGCATACCCGTAATTTATCCGCATCGGGATGGGGATTGACCGCCTCGATCACACCCACCAGCATGTTTTCGAAGCGCTTTGCGATATACTCCACATCCTCCACTTCCACGGTATCCATCGTCAGGTCATAGGCCAGCTTCTTAAGATCCGCGTCATCGGGAAGATCCACATAATCCTTTATCCATGATAATGATAATTTCATCTCTGCCTCCTTATCTGAACTGTGAGAGGAATCTCAGATCCGCACTGTGGAACAGGCGGACATCATCCACACCGTAACGCATCATGACCAGCCGGTCCAGACCGATATTTACATAGAAGCCCGTATATTCATCGGGATCCAGCCCCGCAGCACGCAATACATTGGGATGCGGCGAACCTCCGGGCATCACTTCGATCCAGCCCACATGCTTGCAGACGCTGCAGCCTTTACCGCCGCATACCTGGCACTGCATATCGATCTCAAAGCCCGGCTCCACAAAGGGAAAGAAACCGGATCTCATACGCACCGGCACATCGGTACCGAAGACCTTGCTCAGGATGCTCTTGATCAGCACCTTACCGGAAGTAAAGGTGATATCCTTATCCACGATGAGCGCTTCATACTGGAAGAAAGCCCTTTCATGATGCGCATCCGTTGTTTCGTTACGGTATACACGGCCGGGATAGACAAAACGGAAAGGCGGCTTGTGCGTCTGCATATAACGGACGCTCCCGCCGGTAAGATGCGGCCTTAAGCACAGCTTCTCATTTGTGCTGCCGCTGTCGTGCCCCTCGAGCCAGTAGGTATCCATGCTCTCACGTGCCGGATGGTTCTGGGGGAAGTTCAGTTTATCAAAAGCGTACAGCTCGCTGGTAATATCATCCTCCTGGAACACCTCAAAGCCCATGGAACGGAATGCATCGTTTAAGTCATAGCACATCTGCGTGATCGGATGCAGGCCGCCGTTTGCCGGCATGATCCCGGGCACGCTGCAGTCGAAATCCGGAGAAACTTCCGAAGCCTTGAGCTTGAGTTCCGTCCTTTTCTCGTCGATCAGCTCCATGACCGTATTCTTTGCGACATTCAGTATCTTTCCCATCTCCGGTCTCAGGGAAAGTTCCACCTTGGGCAGCTCCTTGAGCAGAAGCGTCAGCGCTCCCTGCTTGCCGACAAATTCGCTGCGCACCTTCTGCAGCTCGCTCTCCGCCGGCGCTCCCATGATCCTGGCCTTTGCTTCCGATAAAATCCGCTCAATCTTATCTTTCATAACAACTCCTCTCTTTGGCTGTGCAATAAAAAACGCCCCCTGTATGCACAAGGGACGATAAAATACCGCGGTACCACCCTGTTTCAGGACCATACGGTCCTGCACTCTGTCGTGTAAAATGTTTGCTACACCAACATCCGGCTTAACGCATGCCGCTTTTCGCCGGAAGGCTCCGGTACTGAAACTTCCGAAAGGGCGATGTGAAGTGCTTTCAGCCGGCGACACCTCATCTCTGCTTTCATCGATCCTTACGTACTCACGTACTTTCCTCACCTAACAAGTGCATTTTATTGAAAGCTATGGGATTTGTCAATCCTTTTTTGTTTTGCTCTTTCCCCATTGACCCGGAAGGAGGGTCTGTGCTAAAATACGACCTCGTGAAAAAAATCAAAGCGATCATAAAAAAAGAACCCATGCTGCTCGTGTCGCTGCTGGCGGCTCTCATATCACTCTTCATCACGCCCCCGGACGCGGGCCTGCTCAAAAAGATCGACTGGCACACCCTCGGTACTCTTTTTATGATGCTCACAGTCCTGGAAGGCTTTAAGCAGGAAAAGCTCTTTAATCCCCTGATCCGGCTCGCGGCGAATTTTAAGTCCATGGCCGGTCTTTCGCTTTTTCTGATCTTCGGTGTTTTCTTCAGTTCCATGTTCGTGACCAACGACGTGTCGCTGATCATTTTCGTGCCGCTGACCATCATGCTCTTCCGCGGAGTCAAACGCGAGGAATGCATACTTCCCGTCATTTCCATGGAAAACATCGCCGCCATCCGCGGCTCCCTGCTCATGCCTTTCGGCAGCCCGCAGAACCTGTTTTTATATCAGCAGTCCGGCACCGGAGCTCTGAACTTCATGCTGCATATGTCGCCGCTGTGCATTGGTTCCGGCATACTGCTCATCATCTTTGTGCTGGTCATGTACCGCAGGGAAAAAGGGAAGAAGATCAGCCTGAACGCCCCCGATATCTGCGGAGACTGGGAAAAGGATAAAAAGATACGGCGCATCGCCTACAGCGCTCTTTTTGTGATGATACTCGCTACGATCGTCAGCCGAACCGCCTACTGGTGGGTCGCCGTCCTCATCGTGATCATCGTTGTATGTGCGGTCAACATCAGGCTCTTTTCATCCGTGGATTACGTACTGCTGCTGACCTTCCTCTGCTTTTTCGTCTTTTCGTCCTCCATATCCGCCAACCCGGCGATCGGAGGCTTCCTGAAAAAAGCCGTAGCCCGGAACGAATATTTCTGGTCCATCGGACTCAGCCAGATCATATCGAACGTTCCGGCTTCCATCGTACTCTATCCCTTTACGGAAAACTTCGCCGGACTTATCTACGGGCTGGATACCGCGGGACTGTGTTCCCTGATCGGCTCCCTTGCATCGGTGATAAATTACCGCCTCTACGTGCGGGATTATCCCGGCAGAGGCGGCGCCTTCATCAAGACCTTTACGCTGATCAGCTGGGCCTTTTTCATCATCGTGGTGATCCCCGGATACATCCTGAGCTTCTGGCCCTTCTTCTGAGCTCTCAGCCCTCTTCAAGGATATGCTTCCAGTCATTCGCCAGCTCCAGGCAGGGCAGCGTGCAGGCTCCCTCACGCCGTTCAAAGCGGAGGATGGTGATCCCGGTAAACTCGACATGCAGCATCGCGCAGACATAGGGAAACGGAAGATTCAGGATATGTCCGATCATCGCGCTCGAAGAACCGCCGTGGCAGAACAGGGCTATGCTCCTATGCTTATCCTCTGCCTTAAGATGCCGGTAATAGGATCCGTTTCTTTCATAACCCAAAGAGGCCAGCCATTCATCGATCCCCTTTTCGACGATCCCCACGCTTTCCACCACCCGGTTGTTGCAAAAATACGGGCCTTTGCGCCAGTCTTTATCTGTCAGATCCACGCCGCTCCGGGCCATCTGGTCCACGGTATCCCAGGGATGACCATCCTGATACAGCTCGGGCCTGTCAATGCTTCCCCAGTACAGTTCGCGCATACATTCCAGCTTCCGTATCGGCAGTCCGAGCAGATCTGCCGTCGCTTCCGCCGTTTCATAAGCTCTCCCCATTGTTGATGACCAGATCTCTTCAATGCCTTCCCCGCGCAGGCGCTGTGCGGCACGCGCCGCCTGTATCCTGCCCGTCCCGGTAAGACAGTCCTTCTGATAATCCGGTTCCCCGTGTCTGACGATAATGATCCTCATAAGATCTTTTTCCTTCCTCTTTTGTTATCCGCCCTTGCGGAATGAGGCTCAGAGCCTTTCTTCCATCAGTTCATAGATCTTTTCAAGCGCTTCGTTTCCGAGATCCGCCTCATTCAGCACGGTATAGCGGTCCGCTCTGGTCGAAGCCGCCCTTTGCCAGGCCCCGATAAAAATATCTTTCGTCACCTTATTCTCCGAAGGTTTCGCAGGAATGCCGTATGCCCGGATCAGTTCCAGTATCTCATCGGGCTTCCGCCCCTGAAAGACCGCCGCTCCGACGCTGCCCATGGCAACCGCTATCCCATGAGGGACATTGACTTCCTCATAAAAATACTCTTCCAGCGCATGGCAGAAAAGATGCTCCGAACCCGAGCTCGGTCTGGAGGATCCTGCGATCTCCATTGCCAGCCCGCCCATTACCAGGGCTCTGGTAAGCCTCGTAAGGAAATCGTCGCTCTTAAGTTCCGCATCCGTGCTGTGACGCAGGGAGTCATATGCCATGCGCGACATCATATAGGCAAAATCATCCACTTTATCCCCCGCTTTTTCTCCGGCCAGCTTCCAGTCATACAGAGCCGTATCTTTTGATATCGTATCACCGATACCCGAAAGCAGCTGTCTGACCGGCGCGCTTTTTATGACATCCGTATCGACAAGGATCGCATCGGGGATCGTGCATTTAAAACTTTTTCTGGCCTTGCCCGTGGTGCCCAGCACCGCTACCGGAGAGGCCAGCGAATCGTTTGAAAGCGTGGTCGGCAGGGAAATATATTTTGCCTTTGAAACAAAGGCGGCAAATTTCGCCAGATCCAGTACCGTGCCTCCGCCAAAGCCGATCACGACAGCGATGTCCTGCATCGTAATATATTTTGCCAGTGCGGTGGAACTGTCGTAATCCGCCGAGCTGATGAGATAAAGCTCGCAGCTCTCAAAATCGCGCCGGATCTCCGCGATGATCTTTTCAAAAATATTCTTCAGGTTTTCTTCCGTAACAAGTATCGCCTTTTTACGGTGTAGGCCCGGAAAAACATCCTCCATCGCATCCGGTATATCATTAAAGATCCCGGCCTCGACCTTCAGATGTTCCGGCAGTCTGAATCTGTTCATTCCTTCTCCTCCTTTTTTCCGCTGAACGCCCCCGCTTTCAACTCTTCCCGGGCTGTCTTTTTTTATCCGTTCTCTTTTCGCAGGATCGCGGCGATCCACTCCGGATCCGGTGCTTCCATCCCGGGATCCAGAGCCATCTCCTCCATGACGCCCTGCACGGTCGCCCAGAAGCAGACCGAAAGCAGTCTGGCGTCTCCGGGACGGAAAACCCCCGTTCCCTGGCCTTTTCGGATGATCTCCGCCGTCACATCGATGGTGCCCGTGGAAAGCGCGATCTTTCTTGCTTCTTCCGGCATCCCGGCGCGTCTGGCCTGTCCCATCAGCACAAACATATGGAACACCCAGGGCTCGTTTTTTGCATAAGCAAAGAGCTGTTTTAAAAAACCGGAAAAGAAAAGCTCCGGAGGGATCTCGCCCATTTTTTCCACCGAAGATGTGGCTCCCGCCCCCATTTTCACCAGTTCCAGCAGCAGTTCCTCTTTCGATTCAAAGTAATGGAACAAAAGGCCCGTACTCATGGGAACGGCTTCCGCGATATCCGAGATCTTCGTCTCGTGGTATCCTCTCCTTACAAACAGCGTAAGTGCCGTCATTAATATCGCTTTTCTGCGTTCTTCTTTCTGCTCTTTTCTCGTCATATCTCCGCCTCAGATATTGATATCCCTGCGCTGCTTCTTTAAGATCCTCTGGATCGCAAACTTTCCGCTTGCCGCCGCTACCGGCAGTCCGCCCGGAGAGTTGATCCACTGGCCCGCGATATACAGGTTCCGGATCCCTTTCAGCGTACCCTTCATTTTGATCTGTCTGCCGCCCGGCGTGGTCACGAAACTCATGTAGCTTCCGTGATAGGCGTGCATATATCTCTCATAGGTGAGAGGGGTCCAGGCATCCAGGAATTCGAGATCCCCGGCCAGCTCGGGAAAGGCTTCTTCGATCCGCCTGCTCACTTCCCGCACCAGCGCTTCCTTTACGCTCCTGTACTCGTCTTTGTCCAGGCTCTTCCAGTATTCATAGTCTTCATCCGACTGGGACAGGCAGGTCTGGATCACCTGTTTCCCATCTTTGACACAGACGGGATCATAACCGTATGCCTTTACGTACATCCTGCCGAATTCCCGGCTGCCGATACGGATCGGATCGATCTCGATGAAGATCGTCTCGCCGCGCTTAAACTCCGTGCTGACCGCATATGCCACCTGGAAACCGCTGGTCACCGGATAGGTCTTCGGCGCGTCATATGCCCCCCGGAGCTCCCGGGGCATATATTTTTCCGGAAGCAGTTTATGAAACAGGATATGGGTATCCACTGTCGGAATCACATAGTCGGCTTCGACAAAGGAACCGTCCGTAAACTTAACGCCGGTAGCCGTGCTGCCGTCCAGAACGATCTCGTCCACACTCCTGTTATAGCGGATCACGCCTCCCAGTTCCTTAAAGGTCTTCTCCATCCGGAGTGACATCTGCAGGGAAGCCCCCATGGGGATCCCGCCGTTTCCATCCGCCATGGTCGCATAGGAGACCAGAAAGGAGTAGGCCGCATACTCTTTGGGCAGATAATCGCAGATCATCTTCCGAAGGAGCGGCGAATGAAAACGCCTGCTGTATTCCTCAAGCGAGATCTTTCCGAACTCCTTCATCACCTTCGGGAAGTCCTTCATGGAAGCGCCCATCCGGATGTAATCCTTTATCCCCCACATCTCCATCGGCTTGCCGGCCGGAAATACGCATTGTTTGGAATATTCCACAGCCTGAATGAAGTGCCGGATCTCTTCTTCATCTTCCGGAGAAGCTTCGATCAGTTCACGCTCCGTCCTCTTCAGATCATTCCACAGGGTGACGCTCTTTCCATTATATGTGGAAATGTAAAAAGCATCAATAGGCGCATACTGCATATCCTCCGAAAGTGCTCCGGTCTTTGTCCAGACTTCATACATCTCGGTACCCTTCTTCGTACCGGTCAGCCAGTGGATACAGTTGTCAATGTGATAACCCTTCCGGTTCCAGCCGATGCACTCACCGCCGGGGATCGTATTTTTCTCAAAGATCTCAACCTCAAAGCCCGCACGCAGCGCGTAAATCCCTGCCGTCAGTCCTGCGATACCTCCGCCGATCACTGCGATCTTCTCTTTTCCTTCTCTTTTCATGAATCCTTCCTCCATATCTGTGTATTCTTTTTCGTTGAATTTGCGTTCATTGATTATGTGTTCATAATATGTTGACATTTTATCTTTGTCAAGCATTTTATTGAATTTATATTCAACAGATTTGCAGGACACGGGGATGAGGACACGGGGACGGTCCTCCTGTCCTCAAAAAGAGGACACGGGGACAGTCCTTCTGCCTTCAAAAAGAGGACACGTGGACAGTCCTTCTGCCTTCAAAAAGAGGACACGGGGACTGTCCCCCTGTCTTCACTGTCTTCAAAAAAACACCGGGTCCGTTCCCATGGTTTTAAAATTTTTGATATAATCCTGTAACGGATCTTCCTTTTTTTTCATTAACCATACAGAAAGGTCAAAAATGCGCTCCCGGAAGAGGGGTGCATAAAGGAGATACGGACTTGCAGTCAATGAACGAGCTGTACCAACAATATGCCCGTACGGTCTATAAATACCTGCGATCGCTCTGCCATAATGAAGATCTGGCCGAGGAGCTTACGCAGGAGACCTTTTATCAGGCCATACGCAGTATCGGCCGCTTTGACGGAAGCTGCAAGGTATCGACCTGGCTCTGTGCCATAGCCAAAAACCAGTATTTAAGCCATCAGCGCAAAAATCCGGTCCATGAAGACATAACGGAGACCGAGATCCCGGTGGAATCCGCCGAAAGCGCTGTGCTCGGATCGGCCGGCAGGCTGGAACTCCTGAAAAAGCTTCACGAGCTGCCGGAGCCGTATCGTGAAGTCATGTATCTGAGAGTATTCGGAAATCTGTCTTTTGCGGAGCTCGGCGCGATCCTTGGGAAGACGGAAAACTGGGCCAGAGTGACCTTCTACCGTGGTAAAGAAAAACTGAGAAAGGAAGTAGAGAATGATGAATAAAATACCCTGCGAACTGATCAAAGATCTGTTACCTTCCTATATCGACTCTCTCACATCCGAAAGATCCCGTGAGCTGATCGACGAACACCTGCAGGACTGTCCCGATTGCCGCGATACACTGAAACATATGCGCGGTGAGAACGATCAGGACATGAAGCCGGATGAGGATGACAAAAAAGAGATCGCTTTCCTGAAGAAAACAAAACGCATGCAGAAGATCGCCATTCTCAGCAGCGCCGCCGCGGTCATACTGTGCGCCCTGTTCATCCTGCTCCGCTTCTTCATCATGGGAATCTCGTACAACGGCGCATATTATATGATAGACAAACTTTCCGTAGAAGACGGTACGGTTACCATCAAAGCAAGCAGCGCGGACAGTTCTCATGTGATCTCGCGCATCAGCTTTGAAGAAGCAGACGGGATACTGACCCTGAAGACAAGCGAGGTCCCCGAAAGCATCTTCTGCCGTGCGGGAAAGGAGTTTTCCTATAAATTAAAACAGCCCGATGCCCTCAAAACGATCCGTCTCGGCGAGCAGATCATCTGGGAAGACGGTTCCCGTATCTCTCCTGTGACCTCCGTCCTGTACCGGGCAAAACACGCTTATATCGGCGATATGCCGGCCAATCAAAAAAGCGCCAAAGCGCTTAATATAAGTACTGTTCTGGGGGAATATGACAATCAGCTGCAGACCGGACAGGAGCCTTACGGCTGGACGATACGCTTAAAAAATGATATTCCCGCCGGCAGAGAAGCCCTGTTAAACAGTAATATGGAAGCTGTCGCATACCTGCTGATCGCTACGATCAAAAATCTTGATCACGTCAGCTTTGAATATACGCTGGACGGCGACAGCAGATCCTTAAGCTTCGATGCCGCCGATGCCACAGCCTATCTCGGCCGTGACATCAAAGACTGCTTCGACAATATCCTTATCCTGGACGAGCTGGTGACCAGAACAGGCCTGTGATCCGCTTCATAAAGCGGAACTCTCCTCCCAGCGCACACACTGTATCGTGGGATCATCCACCAGCTCCAGGCGGATCTTCGGAACCGTCATCCCGCACATCCTCATGTTCTCCAGGGCGGTATTCAATACCGCCTCCGCGTTTCCGGAGGATATTTCCGTATCGGCCCTTTTCACGTTGGCGGGGTGCAGCCGAAAGCCCAGCTCTCCCGCAACACCTTCAAAGCTCTTCCGCTTCTTCATTGCTTCCAGCACGCTGTTCAGCTGAAAATATCCGTAGGTCATCACCTGCATCAGCTCTTCCGTATTCCAGATCCTCTCATAATAATCCAGAAAAGCTTCTCCCTCCGGCATGGGCGCGGGTATGCTGTTTATGATCTCCTCAAGTATGGACTGCAGCTCATCGAGCCTGTCGTTTTCTCCCGCATAACGGTAATAAGCCACCGCAAACTCATTAACAAACATCTCCTGCGGCAGATCCGGGATCTCCCGTCCGCTCTCGCTGACGAAACTGTGCCCTAGCTCATGGATAAGATTGTACCAATGAAAGTAGAGGTCAAAGCGGTACTGAACGTCTTTACCGAACAGCTGCCGGTAAGCCATCTGCTGTTCCTCTGTTCCGGATTCGTATTTTCCGGATCTGATCACATACGCCATTTTTCTCCTCCTGCTCAGGATCCTTTAACTTTTCTGAAATAGGAAAGACTGTTTTCCGCTTCGCTTTTATTGAACGCAAATCTGCTCTGTGCGGCCAGCCATTCCGACTCGTCATAAAACAGTCTGCACATTTTTTCTGTTGCTTTCCACATTGCATCCGCATCCGCGCTGCAATAGGTATCAAGATACGCCTGCCATTCTTCCGGAGACAGCCAGCGGTGCATGTATTTCCCCGATTTCCCTATACTGACGGAATCGCCGGTGAGCCTGCCGATCTTCCAGGCCAGGATCTTTTCCAGCTGTTTTCTCAATACAAAATTCAGCATATCCTGAGCATAGGTCACTTCTTTTCTCCACAGGCCTTTGGCAACGTTATTGAGGCACCACCAGAACTCATTGCAGGCGGCAGCATACTGCTCCTCCGAAGGACTTTTGACACGATGGCTTGCATCCGACGCCTCGGGGATCTCCGGAAGAATGCCGTCCTTATCAAGAAGGATAATGCAAAGACTGTCTTCCAGAACGTTTTCTTTTGCATACTCCACCGTATTGACCGTAAGGTCCAGCCGGTTTCCGTCGGTAAAGATCATCAGCCAGCCATAGGAATTCTCCTTATCGGCCGGATGATCCGGCGATTCATCCGGGTACTGCATGAACCAGATATCACCAAAGCGCCTGATCCAGTCTTTATCACGGATAAATGATCCGGTCTCTTCTACAACATAAACGATGTCGTAATCCCGGAACATATCCTTAGGCGCTTCGGGATTTGTACGTGAACCGTTCATATATACCGCCCGGATACGATCGTCTTCTTTCGCCGTATCCAGGATCAGCTCCATCATCTCTTTCTCCGTTCTCATTCCTGCCCATCCGGGAACAGCCGGAAGGTAAGACATATCATTGATATGCCTGATCCGGCGTTTTCCGTCATCACCAACGATCATATGCGACACGCCGCCGGCAGGTCCATGTATATCCACCTGATAATAGGATTCCACCGGAACCCCTATAAACATGGCATTCCAGATACTCAGAAGATCACCGTGCGATACGATGATGATATACTCTTCAGCAGCGGCCATTATCTCTTCAAAAAACGGCCTGAGGCGGTTCCAGGCATCCCTGCGGCTCTCTCCGTCAGAGAACAATCTGTCATCCACGGTCTTTTCCGGGCATTCGATATTTTCCCGGAGCCACTGAACAGATTTTCCGCAGCACTTTCCAAGGTTTCTTTCTCTCAATTCCTTCCGTAGGACCGGCTCCACGCCCAGATATCCTGCGATCGCTTCCGCTGTCTGCTTTGCGCGTTTCAGATCCGAAGAATACATGACCACTTTTTTTCCGGCAAGCTCCTGCTCAAGCTTTTTCCCGATCTGATCCGCCTGTTTCTTTCCCCGTTCTGTCAGATCCCAGTCCGTCCAGGACCCGACCATACCGTTCGTATGATGAAGCGACTCCGTATGCTGAACCGTAATGATATGTTTCATTTTTTATCCCCCCAATGATCAATGCGACTCGATATTTAAAGCAGTTATGATACGCCCGTCCCTGTCACTTTCTCTTAAAGATCATCTTTGAGCTGTCCGCCCCTTCCCCGACGGTATAGCTGAAGGTATCCCCACTTAATTCCACGGAAGCAAAAACAATACTCTTTAACTTAAAGTCATATTTGTTTTTTCCCGTCTCCGCCAGGGTGAGATCAAACGATACCGGCTTCCCCATCGCGGACATGTTCAGTGAATAATGAACTGTCTCCCCTTCGATGGAGTATTCTTCGGAGATCCCCTCTTTTTCCAGGTCTTTCTGCGACATGACCGTGCCATCCCCGGTCACTTCCTCATAAAGGATCCAATCTCCCTCGATCCCTTTATCTCCGCATCCTCCAAGCAAAAAGCAGCTGATAATATAAACTATCAGCATTCCCCATCCGGCAGATCCCGCTTTCTTCATCACCGCTCTCCCTTCATTTCATCCCTGCTTTTGTTATGCTTCAGCAGAAACTCTTCTTTATTCCGGATCTTTTTTCGGATAACTGATCTCATCTTCCCATTCCCGGATCCTATCGAAAAAACCATCGACCTGCATCAGGCCGTAGGACCACAGGAAAGCCCTGTCTTTTTCACTGATCTCATCAAGGTCCATCCACAGTACTTCCTTCAGCGGATTATCCCCGCCTTCATATTCGGGATCATATCCGGTCACCGCAACAGCATCCGCAGGTATTTCCGCTTCAAAAGAATAGTCGATACCTCCGTCACCTTTATACTGCACGATCAAAGGCCTGATGATCTTTCCCTCTAGTCCTGTTTCTTCCTTTAATTCCCTCAGCGCCGCCTGCTCGGGCGTCTCGCCTTCTTCTATCCCTCCTCCGGGAAGCGTATAAAAATCACGTTCGAAAAAATGCACTTTCTCCATCAGGATCTTTCCATCCCTGACGATGATCACCACGCTCCTGCTCCTTTTCCTGCCGTAATACTCTTCGTTTTTCTCATTCATGCTTTCTTCTCCTTATTTCCGAAGCAATCCGCCAGTAATCCCCTGTATAACGGCCGCAAAGCTACAACGGCAGCCAGTCCAGCACTTTTCTGATCTGGCTGTCCCAGAAATCCCAGTCATGTCCCGCATCTTCCTCATCCCAGGTAACATCCGCTCCTTTTTCCCGCAGATGATCCCTGAACGCGGTATTGACTCCCATCAGATCATCCTGTTTACCACAGGCCATATAAAAGCGGGGGATCGGCTTCTTTTTTCGAAACATTTCATCAGCCGCAACTATGGGATTCAGATCGCTCTCCGACGCTTTCTCAAAATCATCAAAGAGCCCAATGTCTGCTTCTTCCGACAGATCATCAAATATATGTATCGCTGCCGACAAGCCCGCCACATGGCTGAATGTCTCCGAAAAAACGATACCGTTTCTCAGCGCTCCATAGCCTCCCATGGAAAGCCCGCCTATAAATGTATCTTCTCTCTTATCCGAGAGCGGAAACATCTTTCTGGTGATCTGGGGAAGCTCTTCCCCGATAAAAGTTTCATAATCATTCCACGGGGTTCTCGAACGGAAATAAAACGCATTATCTCCCGACGGCATTACCACCGCAAGATCCTTTTCTTCCGCCCATTGCTGTATGCGTGTACGGCTTACCCAGTCGGTATAGTTTCCCAAAAGCCCGTGCAGCAGATATAAGGTCTTATATCTGTGCCCTGCCTCTGACAGATACCTGTCCGTATCCGCATCAAACCTGTCCACCGGCAGGATCACATTAAGCGGAACGAGCCGGAACAATGCTTTCGACATGTAATTTACCTGTATCAGTGCCATATCCTCATCCTTTCTCCCATAGTCCGTCATTTCCCTCTCTGAAACTGCTTGCCAAAGTTATTCAGATAATAATCGTATTCCCTGTTTCTTACAAAGACAAAGGCCCAGTGGGCGTTTTTCTTTTCCTTTCTCAAAAAGGAAAGATATCGTCCTCCGCTTACAACTCTGAATCTGTGATCCTCAAACAAAATGATCAGCGGTACATCGGCGCAGGAATCCGGCTCCTCCTCCGGGTCCGCGCTGTTATCATCCTCTATCAGACGAAGCGGTATCTTTAACAGCTCAGACAGGAAAAACTCCGATCCGTCCGGCAGCTCAATGCCGGCATTCTCCAGGTATATCCTTACCCATTCCTCACCTACGCCGGCGTTCGAATACTGTTCGGCAGAGCAGATCGAAGGTGAATACCCGGGGAGTTTTATCTTCCTGCCGTATACGATCTTTTTGATCGATTCGGGAGAAAGGTAAAACTCCTCCGCCAGCTCCATGATACCGACACCCGCGGCATATCTGCCGCAGATTAGGGCATTTCTCTTATTCAGTTTTTCCCGATATCCGGATGCTTCTCCCCAGCCTTTTGCTTTTTCACGCTTAGGTATGTAGATCGCTTTTCCTTCCGCATACTTCTGCACTTCTTTCAAAAGGCTATCGGGGAGAATATCCCTGGCATTTTCGTATTTCATCTTTATCAGGCCAGTCTGTTCATGCGCTCTTCCAGTTCATTGATTGATCTTGTAATGGATTCGCAGGACTCAATATCATCAATGGAAGCATGCCACATGAGTGTATGAAGTCCCTTGAAATATGCCATACAAAGGAAGCGCTCCTTAAAACCCTTTATCTCGATATTCTTTCTTCCTGCGTACTCATACAGTTTTTCCGGAACCAGGAGATAGGGCTTGTTGAGGTCGAGGATCGCAAAATCCATCAGATAGTCCATGATACCGGCACGGCCCCAGTCCGCGCAGTATGCTTTTCCCGCATCATCCACGATCATGTTGACAAAGAAGGTGTTGTTGTTTGCAAGAAATCTCTGCCCTTCGCAAAAAGGCGCATACTGCATGATCTTTGCATATATCTTATCAAAATATGCTTTCTTTAAGAAGCTTGTCTCAAACATCTGCGTCCAGTTATGCCAGTAGCCTTCCTGATCCTCGTTAAAGGTCTCACGGACAAACTCTTCAAATGTGGCAAAGGGCGCTTTGTTGTTTTCGTCAAACTCCCCGTAACCGCTCAGGGAAGAAACATCCGTTGCAGCGATCTCGAAGATCATCTCGAAAAAGCTTTCATATCCTTTTTCAAACTCTTCCACCGAAAGTTCATTGGCACATCTGCCCCTGGGAGTCATCTCGATCTTGTCACCGCTCAGGTTTTTTATAAAAATATCTCTGTTCATTTTTTATCATCCTTTCGTATCTGCTTATTTTTTGTATCGGCGCCTTACAAAAGAAATGATAACAGGCATCCCTGCGGTTTCATATAGAAAGAACCGTTATAACAAAACTTTACTCAGGATCCCGATCTTAGCTTCTCATTTTCCGGGCGGACTCCACGGCTTGGGCGTTAGCAATGTTGTTTTTCCAATATCCGGGAGGACATCATAAACAGAACAACCCATCTGTTTTTCAAAGTTCTCCTTAATACTGAAAGCTGCTTCCCAGCCCTTTATTTAGCCTTCCATGATGCCATACCGTCTTGTGACATCCACAAATCTCTTCTCCAGGATAACAAAGCCATAGTCAACCGCCAGAGAATCGCAAAGCTGGATCAGCCTGTCATAATCATCCGTCACGCATTCCATGATATAGGCCTTGATCGCCTTCTCATCTTCACGGACAGGTTCATAACCGAATTCTTCCTGCATCAGAAGATAGGAATGTGTCATGCAGATACGCGCAGCCTCATCCCAGCTTTTTTCCATGCAGTATTTATAGCCCTCATAGACATGTTTTGGAATATCAACAATACCTACCCTTCGTCCGATATCATGCAAAAGTCCTACAATATATGCTTTCTCCGGATCCATGCCGGGTATTTTTTCCGCAATATTCCTGGCGGCGATCCCAACATTCATGGAATGCTTTACCCATGGACCGGGATTCATTTTTTCAGCGATATCTAATTCTCTGATTGCTTCGTCTATACCTGGTAACATTTATCTATGCTTTCTTTCCTGCGATCGCAGTCATTGTGATCCCTTACCGTCAGACCGTGATCTCTATCTGGTTGCCTTCAAAAGCGACTATGCAGCTCTCATAGTAACCATCGCCCGTAGTTCTGGGTCCGCTCAACACCTCATAGCCGTCTTCCCGAAATTGTTCTGTCAGGCGATCGACCTCGTCAGTGCTTCCCACGGAGAATGCCACATGAACAAAGCCGGTACGATTGACCGGCTTTGCCATATCCTCCATCGCCGGCCTGTTCATGATCTCAAGTCTTGCTCCGTCATCAAAACTGATAAAGTATGATCTGAATCCTGTTGATCCATTATGATAGCCATCATTGGACATGCCACCGAGATACTTTACAAAGAAATCTCTTGCCTTTTCCGAATCATTCACATACATGGCAATATGTTCTATTCTCATGTTTTATTCCATCCACCCTGTTCATCCGATATTAGCATTGATCTCTTTCACGATCTCTATTATTTCTATTCTATGTCCCCGTCAGCCAGGATCTCAACGATAGGTTCACGCCCGTCTTCATTCGGACCGTGCTTTCCTGTATACTTTACAGCTCCTTCTCAGCATCCTTTTCTCCCGCTGCGATGATCTTCGATCGAGCAGGCCGCCGGCGATCCGTACTCGATCAGCCCCGCATCTGCCGGATCGATGGATATCCTTCCATCCTCGAACACAAACGCAGGGATCCCGACATCGCCGGTCTCCTTACAATGGTCAAATACCGGGCTTTCATCACGCATCCTTACAAACGCGCTCATATTGCGGATATTTTCTCCGATATTGATGTATTCAAACTCATCCTCTCTTCCCACGATCTGTTCGTGAACATAATCACAATAAGGACAGGTGGGCATTCCGTAAATCCTGATCATTCTTCTCTCCTCCTTTGTTATGATATTCTATCTCTTTGCAGTCGTTGAACTTCGCAAAGTTCTTCACCGTCCGTTCGAGTGCCGAGTACAGCTTCTTCGTTTGCCTTATGCCGTCTTCCCACCAGACGTTCCTTACAGCAAGTACCCCTGTCTTTCTGTCCGGTACTGCTTCGATGCGGCCGGCAAAGCTTTCCCCGAAAAGGATCGGCAGTGTGTAATAAGCATATCTGCGTTTTGCTGCGGGAGTGTATATTTCCCAGGAATACTGAAAGTCCCATAGTGCAGAGATCAGAGACTTGTCCCACATCAAAGGATCCAGCGGTGCGATAAAAGACATTCTGGGCTTAAGGTCAGCAGTGCCGTCGAGGACAGCTCTCATTAATCCGGAATCCTCCGCTCTGTAAAAGAAAGGCTGCTTTATTCCTTCCACCATGACCGGGATGATCTTCCCTTCTTCTGTCAGAGTTTCAAGCGCCTTTTTTCGTCTGGCAGCATTAATGTCCAGACCCAGGAATGCCGTGCTGTTCTTATCCCAGAGCAGACCGACCGCGCCGATACGCCTTAATACGCGCCAGCACAGAAACTCCTCATCTTTCTTACAGGGATTTTCCGCTTCAAGGATCTCTTTGGGAAGGTGCCTGCCTGCAATATCATAATACTTGCGGCTGCCTTTCTTGTGGTGGATCACAAGTTCACCGTCTGTATAGAGCTGCTCCAGCACCGAGCGTGCCGCCTGGGATTTCTTCTGCCAGTTTCCGCTCCAATGCATTGATGAGTGCCAGAAGATCTCCCCCTCTATGGGGAGGGAATCGCTCGATACCGGGCCGTTTGCTTCGATATATTCCATAGCCTGTTTCTCGAGTTTTTGGAGTCCCCTGAATGTCCTTCCGAGTTTTTTGCTCCTTTCCCTGTAGGATGAGAAATACGGCCAATCTTCGGATGGCCAGATAGAGAGTTCCTTATCCGCATAATCGACAAGCTTTCGATCTTTATAGAGAAGCTCATAGAGCATAGTCTTTTTGAAGTTTTTTACTCTGGACTGAAGTGTGAGTTCCGCATTCTTTCCGCAGACGTCAACAGGATCAAACTGGATGCATCCGGCCTGACGAACATAAGCATAAGCACCGTCCTTACCGAGGAAACGGTGCTGACCGATAAGCCCCTGCTTTGAAAGTATGAACTGTCTTGCCTCTTGTCTGCTTATCGCGCTTATGCTCATTGTATATTATCTTTACCTTCTGCCCATTCAAGGATGATATCCCTGTCAAAGCGGTTCAGATCATCCGGTAATTCCGACTTCCTGAAAAACCTGTGTTCCATCACTTCTTCAGGATCATTAACGATCGTTCCTTTATACTCTTTCGTAATAAACACAATGCCCGGGCCGAAACAAACGTCTCCGTTAGGATACTCTATGATGCGGTCCTTTCCGGAGATCAGTTTAAACACTTCAAGTTTTCCCAGTGTCAATCCGGACTCTTCCATTGTTTCCCGCCGGACAGTCTCTTCAAAGGTCTCTCCCATCTCCATTGAGCCGCCGATTATCGCCCAGCATCCGTTATCACGCCTTTTCTGTAAAAGGATCTCTCCATTTTCATTTTCTATGATAACACCGCATGCACAGGTCATGATCGGAGCATGCCCCACATACTTCCGCATCTCTTTAATATATCCGCCATTTTTATAGCGTTCTATATATTCCTCTATCTGCATACCATCCTCAATCAAGCCGCTTATGATACAGCGGATAAGTTTCTGCCGGTCTTCGGCATCTCCTGATGCCACAGCAATTCATCATCTTCACCAAATACTGAAATACAAGCTTATAAACCATTGTATCACATACTTAAACGTCTGTGTATCTTTTATCAAAAAACCGGCATTGGGCTTACCCTCTGCCGGTCAGTTGCTGTTAGTTACTGTTTTCCTCTTAGCGGCTGTAATATGCACTCATGAGCGCAGACACTTCATCTTCCACACCGCTCAGCACGAAACGGGATATCTTTCCTTCTTTTAAATACTTGAACGCACAGTCGTGACAATGACTCCCTATCTCATTGCTGAAGAATTCCATGATCTCTCTTGTCTCATCTTCCGAAACCGGAAAATCCAGAACAACACAGATGCGGTTTACCTTTTTGTCCGTATCCGCCAGAAAATCATACACGAGGGACTGCTGCTTGGAAGCAAGGCCCATACGGATCGCCGGGTTACCCAGGAACGCAGAAATCTCCTCTTCCGTAAATGTCCAGACCCCGTCAACTTTTTCTCCGGCCAAAGATCCGTCCTTAATAAAGTTCCGCAAGGATCTGGTAGTATATCCTGTGATCATAGCCAGCTGATTTAAATTATATTCCATATTGATTACCATCCTTTCGTTTTATTCTGTAAGGCCCTTACCTGATGTTATTATAGAACCGCGATCCCTTCTGTTTCAATTTGAAATCCGGCGGCTTTTTCATGCATGCTCCTTAGAACGGATCAGTCCAATAATATCCGGAAAATTCCCTTTCAGGAAATGCCTGTATTCGGGGTGGTATTTTGCAGCTTCATACTCTTCCTTAATGGTCCTGATATTCCATTCGCGCATTTTATCCGGCATTTCATCATATCGGAGAATGGTAATGAGACCTTTCTTTTCCGCCTCTAAGATCGCATCATAAGCATCCGGCACAAATTCACAGCCATCAACCCGGACCGGTGACCGGCTTGTTGCCGCATCCGGGATCTGCACTTCAAAATCGGAAAGCTCAATATTATCTTACCGTCACCCTGAGCTTTCGCTTAAACACGGAAGCTCTCTGTTTTCAGATCACAATAATATCTGCCGCTTTCGGCGGTAAACTTCAGTACGCAATAGTCCGGATCGGTAACTCCGCCCTTATAGAATATGGTGTCGCCTTTACGCCAGATCATTTCTTTCGTCTCCTGATCTGTCAGAACTTCCATTTTTCCTTTAAGCATAACACCCGTGTATTTGATCAGGCCCTTATGATAAAAATAGATACAGGCTCTGGGATCATTCCGATACAGCGGAATATCATGCAGCAATTCTATCATAATTTCGGACGTAATCAAACAGCTCCTTTCCCCAAAAAACATTTTTGAAAAAACACTTGACATGTATCGCAGTTCGATGTATGTTGTGTTCAGATACATCGCAGTGCTATATATCGAAATGCAATGTATAGGAGAAAACAGCTATCAAATGACGGTAGGGAATACCGGCTTATCGGAAAGGAGGTCATTTTGGACGCACATATTGAAAAAGTATATGTACCTATGACCGAGACGGCATTTTATATTTTACTCTGCCTCAGGAAACCGAACCATGGCTACGGGATCGCGCAGGAGGTCAAGGAACTGACCGGCGGTGAAGTCCTTTTAAGCCCCGGAACCATGTACGGAAGCCTTTCCAAGATGGAAAAGGACAAGGTCATACGCTTCGAGGAAGAAGTGAACAAGCGGAAAATGTATAAAATTACCAAACTTGGCGAGGAAGTACTGAAACGGGAGATCAGCAGGATCAAAAGACTCTATTCAACGGTCTGTGAAGCAGAAGCGAAATAAGCAGCGGAAGATCTGACATTCGCGGGATAATGTTAATCTGAAGACAGACACTCTTCAGCATATCAAAATCGGAAGAGAGGAGATCAATATGAAAAAGAACGGTAAGAAAAGTAAGGACAGGCTTTTCAATTCCAAAAATTTTGTGTTTACATCAGGAGAAGTAAAGGAAACATGCTTCGACCGGCCGTGGACCATCAGCCGCAAGCATACAGGCGATGTTGTCGGTACGCTTACGATAGCGGAACCGGATGAGTTCGAGATCACCGAATCGATCTACGATTTCACGGGGGAGCTTAATGTAGATGAATACACCGAAATAATCAGAGCAGTGAATGATTGCATTATTCATTCCAGATTTGAAAATGTTTCGTATATCAAGATCAATGCGGAAGATATTAACACGGATATTGAAGAAGCACTCTGGCGCTTAGAGTTTAAGGGAGACCCGATTGACAGACAATATATGCTCTGGGAATGTCCTGTAGACAGATATATGGAACTGTATCTCTGCCTCGGAATGGCAATGGGCGCGGCTGTAGGCGGAGCTGTGGGTAATATTGGAATTTCTATGAGCATAGGTATGGTGCTTGGGGTAGCGCTTGGAAGCGCAATGGACAGTTCACACAAGAAGACCCGTGACAGCTTATACCAGAAGCGCGTGGACGCGGCTTCGAAGAGAGACTAAGGGGGATCTGTGCGCCTTTGTAGCGGCTTCCGGCACTATCGCATCCCCCGCATCACGTCGATGGCCCTTTTATAGTACAGTTCCTCCGCATGGAGAGTATGAACTAAAGTCTGTAAATTCATAAACATAAAAAAGGTCTTCTATGGTACACTATCCAAAGGAGGCCTTTTATGATGGCAAAAAGAGAAAAGAAACCCGTACACCATGTTCAGATGACCGAGGGCAAACGCCAGATCATCCAGCAG
>JAEEGL011454818.1_pt1 | contig 57921 bp, 51 predicted proteins | sample 9134231 | NCBI WGS metagenome assembly JAEEGL01 (sample SAMN16246548, study PRJNA631951) | gut metagenome | biome: gut microbiome; feature: rumen; material: fiber-attached | host: Bos | place: Iran: Karaj | collected 2018-10
ACATACATGATACTAATTGCGAACTTCACAGTTAAACAATCTAAACGATAATAAGTCGAAAAACGATACTTATGGATGCTTATTCCTACGTACTATCTGCTATCAAAAATTTGGGATATATTTGCGACACGTCGTCGTATCCTGCTGGAAATCAATAAGAATTATTTTCGAGGAGGTGAAGTAATTAAAAAAACAAAAAAACGTTAGATAAAACGGCAGATGCCATTGGTGTTTGCCGTTTTTTTCATATATTTGCGTCAAACATCAAAATGTTAATCTAACGATTGAAGATGAAGAAAAAAATAACGTGGTGTGGCATTGGCTTTCTGACGTTGCTTATGATGGTACTGGTTGGAGGGAGTTTCTATATGTTAGACTATTCGCTGGCTCCTGATGAAAACAGGAAGGATACGGCATATTGCTTTCGCGAGTTGTTTAATACCTATCCTGAGACACGGCCTTGGGTGGATAGCCTGAGAAGGATTGACGCACTGAGAGACACCTTTGTCGTGATGCCTGAGAATGGAGAAAAACATCATGCTCTTTACGTTAGGAATGGTAGCAACAAGACTGCTCTCATCTTGCATGGCTGGCGTAAATGTTCCATAGATTTCCTGTATTTGGCTCGGCTATACGAAAAGGAGTTGGGGTATAATGTGGTGTTACCAGACATCCATGCCCACGGACTTAGTGATGGCGACATGATACGGATGGGATGGCTCGACAGGAAAGACATGCTAAATTGGCTTACAATCTTCCGAACAGACACAATGGTAGTTCATGGTGTGTCTATGGGTGGTGCTACGACAATGATGATGTCTGCTGAAAAAATGCCGGAGGGCATCAAGGACATTCATTTTGTAAATGATTGTGGCTACACCTCCGTTTGGGATGAATTCGCTGGAGAGCTGAAGAATCAGTTTGGATTGCCAACATTTCCCTTATTGTACGCTTCTGATTTGCTCTGTAAGTTACGTTACGACTGGAGTTTCAGCGAGGCGTCAGCACTTGAGCAGGTTAGCAAGTCAACACATCCAATGCTTTTCATACACGGAAATAAGGATACGTTTGTTCCTACACGGATGGTTTATTCGCTTTACAAGGCAAAACAAGGCAAGAAATCACTTTGGATTGCCGATGGTGCTGAACATGCTAAATCATATATGAAGCACCGCTCAGAATATGTTAATACCGTGAAAAGTTTTTTAAAGCATTGATAAAAACAAATCAATATTGATAACGACTATGACACCACAAGAGCTAAGAAACGAACGTCTGGCTAAGACGATGATTAAGAACCTGCAACGCCGTCATATTGTTGGTTTCTATTGTGCAACAGCAGAAGAAGCAGTGAAGAAGGTTTCCGAACTTATTGAGGACGGAAGTAGTGTAACATGGGGTGGTACGATGACCGTCCGTGATATGGGTATTCCTGATTATCTCAGGAATCGCGGCACGCTGGAAGTGCTTGACCGTGACCTCGTTGAGACGCCCGAAGAGAAACAGGCTATGTATCTCAGGGCTTTCTCGGTTGACGTTTACCTTACTAGTGCCAACGCCATTTCTGAGGATGGCATCATCGTGAACATCGACGGTAACGGCAATCGCGTGGCAGCTATCACCTGGGGGCCAAAGAAAGTTATCTTCGTGATTGGCATGAACAAAGTAGCCCAAACAGTTGAAGCAGCTCTCGCCAGAGCACGTAGTACGGCATCCCCCATTAATGCTGCCCGCTTCGACATCAAGACTCCTTGTCAGGTTGACGGTGTGTGTCACAATTGCAACTCCACTGATTCCATCTGCAACTACGTCCATTTCCTCAGGAACTCACCCAAAGGCCGTCACATCGTTGTGCTGGTAGGTGAGAATTGGGGATATTGACAATCAGTAGAACGGATTCAATCCCCAAGGGCATCCAAGTCCTTCATACACTCTTCAAAAATAGCATCCTGCTGACTTCTCGACATGTCGGACAGGGGCATGAAGGTTGTGAAGAAACTGATGCCTACAGAGGTCTTGCCCGCCTGTTGCTCCTTTCCCGACAACTTGAAACAGAAACCGTCGTTTGCCAGAAACCCTTCTCCGGCAAATTCACCGTATTTCGCCACATGCTTGTTGATGCGTTCGTCGACAGCCATCGGTTTCAGTACACTATTACGCGCAAGAAACCTGACAGCGACCTCATTAGCCGTCAAATCAGGCTGTTTCAGGAATCGTTCCTTGTAACGCTGCAGGAAATGGCTCGTAAAAACGTGTATCGCCGGCTTTCGCCAGTCAGTCCACTTGATGATGAACCGTTTGGTGCCATCAAACATAACGCAGAGGTATCCTGACAGGATGGGGCCGAATGGGTGTTCACGATAGAAATAGATGATGTACTGGTTGTTGGAAGAGGGAATCTTGTAGTCGTACATCACATAATTCAGAAAACTCATTCTTTTGCCCATCTCCCTGACAGCTTTTGGAAGTAGGGTCTCGCGTTTCCAGTCCAGTTTAGGCATCTCCCCCATAAGTGTGTCATAGACCTCATGGAGATTCATATTTGCAACAATCATTATCTACTTTATCCTTTAGACAATCTGCTCCAGTGCCTGACGGATATCAGCCAGAATATCATCGACATCCTCAATACCTACCGATAGGCGGATAAGGTCGGGAGCAACTCCTGCCTCACGCAGCTGTTCGTCAGAGAGCTGACGATGGGTATGACTAGCAGGATGTAGCACACAGGTGCGTGCATCGGCCACATGGGTAACGATGGCTATCAGCTTCAGTGAGTCCATGAACTTGACAGCTGTTTCACGGGTACCCTTCAGTCCGAAGGCCAGCACACCACAAGAGCCGTTTGGCAGATACTTCTGAGCTAACTCATGACACTCGTCGGTAGGCAGTCCACTATAATGTATCCAAGCTACACGCTCATCGGCCTTCAGGAACTCTGCCACTTTCTGGGCGTTGGCGCAGTGCTGCTTCATACGCAGGTGCAACGTTTCCAGTCCAAGGTTCAACAGGAAGGCATTATGAGGTGAAGGAATACTGCCTAAGTCGCGCATCAGCTGGGCCACTAACTTGGTCATATACGCCATCTTACCAAACTTCTTCGTGTACGTCAGGCCATGATACGACTCATCGGGAGTACACAGTCCGGGGAACTTATCCGCATGCGCATCCCAGTCGAAGTTACCGCTATCGACGACACATCCGCCAACTTGTGTAGCATGACCGTCCATATACTTTGTGGTCGAGTGTGTCACGATGTCAGCACCCCACTCAAAGGGGCGGCAGTTAATGGGTGTGGGGAACGTGTTGTCGACAATCAGGGGGACGCCGTGCTTGTGGGCAATACGTGCAAACTTCTCAATATCGAGAATCTTACAGCCCGGATTCGAGATGATTTCGCCAAACAGGGCCTTAGTATTGGGACGGAAAGCTGCCGAGATTTCCTCTTCGCTGGCTTCCTGAGATACGAAAGTGCAGTCGATGCCCAACTTCTTCAGCGTCACGCCGAACAGGTTGTATGTACCACCATATATCTCATTCGAAGTGACGAAATGGTCGCCAGCCTCGCAGATATTAAAGATAGCATAGAAGTTGGCAGCCTGACCGCTGGAGGTGAGCATAGCTCCTACTCCACCCTCGAGTGCGGCAATCTTCTGAGCCACAGCATCGTTAGTGGGATTCGCCAGACGGGTATAGAAGTAACCATCCTTCTTCAGGTCGAAGAGGTCGGCCATTTCTTCGGTGTTGTCATACTTAAACGTGGTGCTCTGGTAGATAGGCAGCACACGTGATTCTCCATTCTTTGGTTCCCAGCCAGCCTGAACGCACAGCGTGGCGGGCTTCAGTTGTTTCTTCATGTTATATTTTTATTCTTTTATTATTTTATTCTTTTATTGTTTGTAGCGTTGTGTCACCGGGACGGAAGAGCAGACCTGTGCAACTAGTAGCATCAGCCTTGTATGCTTTCCACTCTATCTGGTCCCACTGAATCTGGTCGGTACGCTGTGCCAACGGGACATGGGGAATGAGTGAGCCGTCACGCACCAAGATGACGGCGGGTATTTCTCCTGCCTCAATGTGCTGCCAACCTCCTTCGTAGACACGACCAGACTGATAGTCAATCCACTTGCCACGAGGCAGGTAGACATCACGTCCTGTACCACTCTCCATCAGGGGAGCCACCAGCATCTGCGAGCCAAACAGGTATTCGTCCTCTATCATCCAGGCCCCCTTATCCTCAGGGAATTCCACAAACAGGGCACGCACCATAGGCAGTCCACGCTCAGAGCAGTCCTTAGCCTGGGCATAGACATAGGGCATGAGACGGTATTTCATCTCTGCACAGCGACGGAACAAATCGGTAAATGACTCCGAGATGAGCCACGGTTCGGTAGGAGGTGCACCGTGTGCACGGGTGTGACTTGACAGGAAACCAAAGGGCAGCCAGCGCCCATAGATATCCTCGGGTGATGCCGTCACGAAGCCACCCATGTCATGACTCCAGAACGAGAAGCCACTGAGTCCGAAGCTCAAGCCTCCGCGCAAGTCACCCAGCAGTCCCGTATTCGTTGTAGCAGCATCGCCACCCCAATGCAGGGCATAGCGCTGACTACCGGCCCATGCCGAACGGGCCCAGATGATGCCCTCACCGGGATACTGTTGTTCGACAGCCTCCCACAGAGCCTTGTTATAGCGTAGCGGATAGAGGTTATGTTCATAGAGTCCGCCTCGTCCGTTATGATAGAAACCATCGTAGGGAGCCGCCTCACCGAAGTCGCACTTGATGGTCGAAACACCTTGCTTCAGCAATCCCAGTATCTTCTGCTGATACCATTGGACTGTCTCAGCATTGGTGAAGTCGAGTACAGCATCCTCGTAAGGCATACCACCGTCGGCATTCTTCACATGCATGCCACGCTCGATTATTTCCGGGAAGAAACGGTTCTTGGGTGTGAAGTACGGCAACTGCCACAGGCAGGTATGGAAACCGTCCTTCTTCAGCTGCTTCAGCATACCCACGGGGTCCTTGAAACGGTCCTTTGCAAACTCATAGTCACACTGCCAGTCGACGCCAAACCATCCCGTATCAAAGTGGATGACGTCTGCAGGAATGCGGTGCTGGCGCAGTTTAGCAGCAATGTCGAGCCCTTCCTCCTGCGAGAAGTAGGTGATACGGCTCATCCACGTTCCAAACGACCACAGCGGCAACATAGGCGAGCGACCCGTGATGCCAGTGTATTCGTAGAGAATGTCTTTAGGTGAACCAAAGAACACGAACAGATCGACAGCCTCGTCAGCCATAAACAGGCGCTGGGCACCGATATAGCTGACACCAAAGTCAGCAGTGACAGGTGCTGAGGTATGCATGAAGATGCCGTAGCCACGATTCGAGAAATAGAACGGCACGGGCTTATATTGTCCGTCAGTCTCAGGTCCTTGAGGGTCGGTGACGCTGAGCTGAACCTTCTGTCCTACTTTGTTTAAGGCACCGAACGACTCACCGCATCCATAGATGCGCTCACCAGGTGACAGCAGGAACACGGGATTGACAGACCGGCTATTGTCAGAACCACGCTTGATGAACGAGAACGGCAGCAGCTTGACCTGTGTAGAGTCATTGTCAGTAATATGGCGCGTCTGCGTCAACACACGTCCATTGGCATCCTTCAGCACAAGACGGAAGGGATAACGCTGTATTTCGATGGTACCATAGTCCGTTCTGTATACGACGCTATTAGCGTCGCTGACAGGATGCCAGGCCGTCGACGTTGGTACCGGACCAGCCAGCATGGGGCTGTCGCTGTCCTTGCGCTGTGAAGCCACCGGTGTAGTCAGCATGCGGATACGCACACAGCGAGGCGACACAAAGTCAATCTTCAATTGCAGATTGGGGTCGTTGTCGTAGGCTGCATCAGGAAAGTCCAGCATCTGCATCCGCACCGGCCAGTAGCCATTCAGGTTAAAGGCCTGACGTGGTGACAGGCGATAGCGTTTCCAATTGACCAGTCCTTCCCCCTTGCTGACGTCAAACACAGCCAGTGAGTCGGCCATAAAATATGTATTCGACAAATCACTAAAGTCACCCGACATATCCTTGGGCATACACTGTAAGTATTGCACACCGGCATTGGTCTGCAACTGTGCCACAGCTACAGAGGTAAAAAGCAAAAAGTGAAAAGCAAAAAGAATTAACAGCCTCTTTTTCATATAATCAATTCTCGTATGATATAGTTCTTTAACCTGAAGGTGCAAAGTATGGGGTTTTACAATCTCTAATTCTCAAATTCTTGATAATATAAACGGGAATCACTTAAAACTGAATCACGTCAGACTTCAGCATGGGAGACTTGGCGGTGATGGAGCCTTTGCCCTTGACCACTACCATGCAACGTCCGAAAAATGCCTTTCTTTGTGGTGCTGTGAAGCGTTCCATAGATGTCTGACAGCCATTGTCAGTACCCAAGATACCACCATTGCCCTCGCCAATGAAGTATATCTCATCCTCAGCCCACGGACAGCGGTTGCCATCCTTGTCGACGACTTCGGCAGTAATGAATGTCAGATTCTTGCCCTTATAATCCGTTGTCAGACGGATATGGTCTGGCACACCAGCCGTCTTGATGGTCTGTTCACGCACTACCCGCCCATTCTTGCGAGCCACGACTTTCACCTCACCTGGGTCGAAGATGACGCGCCAACCAACATGGTATTCAGTGGTTAATCCCGATGGGGAAGCGCCTGGGGCTGTTGCAACCTTGCTGCGCACACCCTGACTCTTGCCATTGATGAAGAGTTCCACCTCGTCGGCATTGTTGTAGTAGCACCACATGTCAATCTCGTCACCAGGAATCCAATTCCAGTGGGGGAAGAGGTGCAACACGGGCTCGTTGGTCCACTCCGACTGGTACATATAATAGACATCCTTAGGCTGTCCGGCCAGGTCGATGATGCCGAAGTATGACGAACGGGCGGGGAACCCATAGGGTGTGGGCTCGCCGATGTAGTCGAAGCCCGTCCAGATAAACTGTCCGCCAACGTATGGGGTATGCTTCACTACGTCCCACGTCTGCTCGTGGGTACTCGACCACGAGGCGTGCATGTTGTCGTATGCCGAGCACATGAATGTGGGGTCGGTGTACGGCAGATACCACTCCTCAGGAGCCTTGCGCACCTTGTCGCTGGGCATCATGTAATAGCCGTTGGTCTGGAGGGCCGATACGCTCTCGGTCATGATGAACGGCCGGTTGGGGAAGTTCTTGGGCACATCCTTGATCCACTCGTGGTGGTAGTTGAAGCCGATGATGTCGATGGCCTTGCCCCTGAACAGGTGGTTACCTGGCGACGGTTCGTTGCAGCCGGCGGTGATGGGACGTGTCTTGTCGTAGCGACGTATGATGTCCGACAGATGGTCGGCCAGCAACGTATTGACGCTCATCTCACCCTCCTTGGCCAGTTTCGACTTGTCGTGGCCGGCATTCAGTATCAGGTTAGCCTGCTCCAGCGTCAGCGTATCAGCGCCAGCATCCGACCACTGCTCCAGCACTTCATTGCCGATGCTCCACATCAAGATGCAAGGATGGTTACGGTCGCGCAACACCAAATCGGTGAGATCACGCTCGTGCCACTCGTCGAAGAAGCGGGCATAGTCGTTCTGCGTCTTACGACGACGCCACATGTCGAAACTCTCGTCCATCACGATAAGCCCCATCGTGTCGCACATATTCAGCAACTCAGGAGCTGGTGGATTATGGCTGGAGCGGATGGCGTTGACGCCCATCTTCTTCAGTTTTAAGAGCTTGCGATGCATAGCGTCCTCATATACGGCAGCACCCAGACAGCCGAAGTCGTGATGTTCGCAGACACCGTTCAGTTTCATATTCTTGCCGTTGAGCCAGAATCCCGTCTTTGGATCAAAGCGGAAATCACGGAATGCTGTTGTGGTCCATACCTCATCAACCACGTTACCACCCACCGTCACCTGTGTGCGAACCTTATAAATATGAGGATGTTCCGGCGACCACAGTTTCAGTGCCGAGCGCGAAACACTCAGCGTAGTCTTCTTTCCAGACCCTTTGCTGATCTGATTGCCAGCAGCATCGAACAACGTGTGATTCACCTGAAAGTTACGGCCAACCACATCGACAATGACGTGAGCCTTGCCCTTTTTGGCGTCTGTAGAAACGTATACGCCCCAATGCTTGACGTGCACGGGCTGCGTTATTGTCAGCCACACATGTCGATAGATGCCACATCCACTATACCAGCGTGAATTAGGCTGGTCGCTATTGTCAACACGAACAGCAATGACGTTGTCGCCACTTCGCAGATAGTTCGTAATATTGTATTCGAACGAGCTGTAGCCGTAGGGACGGTTGCCCAGCTTCTCACCGTTCACATATACGGTGGCGTTCATGTAGACACCATCAAACTCAAGATAGTACATTCGCGGATCTCCTACCTTGAAATGCTTCCTGTACCAGCCTACTCCTCCTGGCAGTGCTCCCCCACTCGCCCCTGATGGGTTTGTGGCTTGAAAGTCACCCTCTATGGCCCAGTCGTGCGGCAGGTCGAGCTTTCGCCAATGGGAGTCGTTATACTGTGGAAGGGACATATAGGCACTATCAGCTAAAATGAAGCGCCAGTCCTTGTCAAAGTTCTTACGTTCACGTGCCTGTACTGACGTAACAGTACACAACACGGCAATCAATGTTAGTAGTTTGTTCATTTGTTTCGTATCTGGTATTTATTTGATGACTTTTTTGCCGTCCCTGATGTAAAGACCCTTAGTGGGCTGGGCTACACGCTGTCCATTGAGGTTATAGACCTCATTATCCATTGTAAATTGTCCATTATCAATTGAACGGATGCCTGTTGTTGAGGGCGTCACCGTCAGAGTACCAGCCACGAAGGTCAGCTTGTAGCTCTCGGCCTCGGCAGTCACAGTGATGGGATATTCACCTTCAGGAGAGTCGACGGTAGCCTCACAAGTGAAAACTGGTTCCGTTATCCAGACAGGCTCCGTCTCGTCGTTCACCAGTCCTTCAAAGGCCAGCGTGAACTCAGGATTCTCCTGACCGGCCTCACGGGTGGCGTCCTGTACGGTTGCCTTTGCCTTAACCTTCTGGATGATCATGTAACCGTCGATAAGCTCCACGCTCTCGTCTACGATGGTACCGCGGCTAATGGAGATAGTATATTTGCCTGCAGGCGAATTGATGGTAGCCTCACAGCTCAACTCCGGTTCACCTTCGAAGGGGTCGCCCGCCTTGATATAGTAGAACTGCGGATTCTCCTCGCCATAGAGTCGGTAGGTGTTGCGCACTTTGACGCTGGATCCGAACTCCTTGATGTTTTTAAACTCCTTCCACTGGGCCAGCTTCTCGTAGGTTTCCTTCATACCGGAAGGCACGAACAGATAACAAGATGTGACTGACACACCCTTGAAGACGTCGGCACCAGCCAGCGTGGGTGCTACCTTGCCTGCCACACGGATTTCCTGCAGTCCTGAGCATCCCTGGAAGGCACCACGTCCAATCAGCGTCACCGACGACGGTATCTTCACCTTCGAGACACGTGCACAGCCAGCTACAGCATAGTTGTGTAGCTTGGTGATGTTTCCGTCAATATCAAACTCGCCACTGGTGCTGGGCAGCACCTCCACGATTTCCGTCTGATCGAGATTGGTCACAATGCCATCGGTCACGACGAAGTCAGCGTCCTCGGCAGGCGCACCAATCTGTATGTCCTTCAGCTGCGGACAGAGTGCCAAAGCACCCTCGCCCCACTTTTTCAGGCCAGCAGGCAGATTGAGGTTCTTCAGATACTTGCAGCCCATAAAGGCCTTCTCAGGCAGTTCATCGTCAGCTGTCGTCAGCTCCTGTCCATAGTCAATCAGATAGGCGTCGCCACCACTGACGATACGGGCCTCCGAGAGGTCGAGGGTCTGCAGATAACCTCCTGTCTTCTCACCATTCTCGTCGACGCCAGCAATACGACGAATCTGACGCAGGTCGCTCGAGTTGATGTCACCCGTCACCTTCAGCGTACCAACAGTGCCTATCTTGTCGTCTCCCAGTTGTGAGCTAAGCGTACCAGCCTGGGTCATAGCCACAACCTCGTCAGAGAGTACACGTGGCTCACCTTTGATGCCGATAATCATGTCTTGCTGCATATTAAAGATATAGTAGCCAGGATCCAGCACGGCAATATCGTAGTAGCCGTCGTCGTCGCCACTCCAGCCCCAGTTCACATAGACCTTGCCCTCGGCGTTGTAGCCGTGCAGCACAAAGGCATGACCTCCACTCGACCAGCTGGCACCACCATAGTAGCAGGGGCCATCCTCGCTCAGCGTCCGATAGACAATGTCCATCCAAGCCGGCTCCGAATAGCTGTCGCGCGACAGGCACTGGGCTTCGGCAATGCCGAAGTAGGTGCGCAGACCTTCTGCTGCATCTTCTGAGTAGGCACCGCTACCCGACTCAACGTTGTTGGAACCGCCATATTGCATATCGGCAGCCACACCGCAGTCGCGCATCAGCAAGGCCACAGCCATAGCCTCTGTCTCGCTGTAGTCACCAGTATAGATATCGAGCATGTTGTCCCAGTCGTAGAAATCTTCCCCAAAGGTGGCGGTAATGGGCGTTCCCGTGTAATTGCCCTGTGGATAGTAGATGGTTCGCGTACCAATACCCACGGTAGGTGTCTGGAAGTAGTTCAGCACCTGAGCCATAGCCGTAGCCACACAGCCCGTCACACAACGGCCACCACCGTACAGCGACTCTGGCAGCAGACGGTTATAGGGTTCATCCTGGTCCCACTCTGTGGTCAGCATCGGAGCGACTTCCGCAGGATACAAATTGGGATCTGGCAAGGTGGTTTTCAGGGCCACACGATGCTGCACAGCATACTTTACGGCACCCTCGACAGCCTCCAGCCACCACTGGAAGTTCTCGTTCTGACCATTCGAGTAGCGTTTCGTCGACACGCCCAACACCTCAGGTACCAGGTCGTTGGCAGCAATGACGGCAAAGCCACCCTCCTGCGTTCCAATAATCTGATAGCTGTCGGTAGTCTTCAGCGTCTTCAGTTCGGCAGCCTTACGGGGTGCCATCTTCTTACCTGTCCGCTGGGCATTGATAGCCTTCAGGGCGGCCTGTTTCATCTGTGCTTGAGTACGGGGGGCAGCCACAGCCACCAGTGACATCATCGTCACAAGTACTCCCAAAAGAATTCGATTTCTATTCATTTGATAGGGTGTTTAAATTTCGTCTGCAAAGGTACGAAATATTTGTGAGATTTCCAAGAATCTCCATTAAAAAAAAGAGGTACGCGCGATGCGTACCTCTCTTGTTATAAGATTGAATGATGTGTTTACTTGATCATCATGGTCTTGCCGTTGATGACGTAGACACCCTTCAGTCCGCTGAGCGAACGTGTCTGCTGGCGTACCAACTTACCGTCGAGCGAGTAGACGTCCACGGGCTTGCCGTTGGCAATAATCTGCTCGATAGCAGTAGCAGTGGTCACCTCGATGGTCTTTGTTACAGGCAGCGACTCAACACCGTTGCTGTAGACAGCAGTTACACCGAAGGTGTGCTCACCATTGCTCACCTTGTCAGCAGCGATATGGTAAGTAGTCTCCTCACCGCTAACACCTGCCAGCAACTGGCTTTCAACATAGATGTTGTAGCTTGCAACTGTAACAGCACCACGCAGTGCAGGAGCAGCAGACTCAACAGCCAAATAAGTCACATCGTCAACGTTCAGGACGAACATATCGGTCACGTTGAAGTGACGGATGGCGATATAACCAGCCTGACCGGCATAAGCACTCAGGTCGACAGTGTACTCTGTCATAGAAGCTGTAGCAATGAATTCCTCAGAAACCTGTTCAAAGGCTGAAGGATCGTCAGCAACCGTTGTCGATACATATACTGCGAAGTGCTCAGCAACATAGTTTGCATCCTGTCCACAAGCGTAGAACGAGAACGTGCCATCCAGAGATGCCAGCGGAGTTACCAGCCAGTTGTCTGGCGTAAGAGCTGAACCTGCATCGTTACTGTAGCTCTCAGAGTAGGCAACGCCGTCACCAGTATTGGTAGTATGGTTACCCTGACCAGTGTTAATGTGATAAGTCCAGTTGTATCCGTCACCGTCAGCATCAATGGTAGTGAAACCACCCAGACCTTCCTCGAAGCTCTCAGTTACGGGTGTTCCCACAACCGCACCACTAGTTTCGGGAGCAGTCCAAGTCAAATCAACACCACCCTCTGTCTCATTGTTCGTAGCAGTGAAGTCAGTGGGACCAGGAACGGTAGGTGCAACAACCTTGATGATGGTTGATGCAGAATTGTCATCGGGATTCAGGTCTGTCTCAGTCTCAACTGTTACAGTCAGAGTGACATCACCTGGTTCGTCGAAGACTGTTGTCTCAAAGGTGAAGGTATCGTCCCAAGTCTGACCAGCCAGGAGAACCAAGTCAAGAGTCTGGTTGTAGACTTCCTTGTCATTGGCAGTAATCTTCACGGTCATGCCTTCAACATCATTCGTACCATCATTGAGAACAGAAAGATCTACACGTGCAGACTGACCGGCAGTCACCTTGGCAGGAGCCTTGATGCCTGCAACGAGGTTGTAGTCGAGTAGATCCTTCACGAGGATATTGTCGATATACAGACCATCGTGGTACTCATAAATATCCTCGTAAGTCTGAGGATCATAACCCATATAGATAGCAGGATTAACGATGTCAGCACCGATGGCGAAGCGTGTGAAGCGCTGGCCCATCTTGTCGAACAGAGGAACCTGGAAGGTCTGGTATGCATCAGTTACTTCGATAGTCTTGACAACTGTCCATTCACCATCGTCAACACTTGCATAAACCTTGGCAGAGGTCAAACCATCACCCTTGGCATCGAACTTCAAGGTAGGATTCTGACCACTCAGCTTGATTCTACCAGACACCAATCTTACGTAACCGGGGTCTTCAATAGTAGTGATGAACAAAGCACGATCGTCGTCTGAAGCGTCTGAAACAAACAATCCTGTGTAATTATCAGCATCAGAATCAAGATTCCAAGTGCCATAAGCGACATTACCACCTGTGAAGCTCTCAGCGAACGGTAATTCGTAAGGGGCACCTACCAGAGCCCAGGTATAGCCACCATCATACTCATCACCGGCGGCAGGAAGTTGGCTTTCGTTCTTGACAGCTGCTACACCGAAGTACACGAAGTCCTGTTCACCTGCGTCAACATTATAGTTGAAGGTGCCAGAAGTCTGACCAGTAACAGTACCTAAGACTTCATCCACTACCAGATAGTCCCAGAACCAGTACGTTTCAACATGACAGGACACTGCAGCATAAATCACCTCAGCTGTGTTGACATAGCCGCCATTAACACCTGCAACCTCGTTCCAAGAGAAGCTGATGGTGCTGGCTGTTGAACCAGTAATCTGGATACCATCAACAACGTCCAACTTGTCCTGACCAACTAAGACGGTGACCTTGTCAGACTTCTGACCGTCGCCAGCCTCATTGGCAGCAACGACGTAGTAAGTATAGGTTTCGCCGTCCTCGACGTTGGTGTCCTTCCAAGTCTGGGGAGAACCAGGCGTCAGACCAGTCAGCGTAGCAACCAACACGTTGTCACGATAGATCTTCATGTCAACATTGCTTGTCAGGGCAGTACCGTCGATAGCCGTTGAAGGAACAGTGAAGCTCAGGTTAGCTTCCAGAGCGCCCTCGGCACCAGCAGTAGCAACAAGGTCACTAACAGCAGCAGGAGCACCAGCCTCAGCACCAGCCTCAATAGACAGGCTATTCACAATCAAACGCCACTGATCTGCAGCAGAAATAGCGTGGATTGCAACATAGTAGTTGCCTTCTTCTGTTACGGAGAACTCACCATCGAAGTCCTGAGCTACTGTAGAAGTAACATCGGTGGGACCAATAGCTGTAATTGTCAGTCCTGCGACAGTAGGAGCCTGACCGACCAACACCTCAAAGCTCTCTGTATAGCTAGCATTATAAGCTTGTGCATTGACAATTGCGCTGTAGCTCTTACCCGGAACCAAATGGATGGGCGTAGAAATCAGATAGTCGTCAGCTGCATTAGTAGAGCTATATGAATAGTTGGCATTATAATCACTACTCCAACCCCAAGTTTTTCCATCCTCATTGGCATCAATTACCTCGAACAGGTTCATAACACTCTGGTCACTAAAGTCAGCTAAGAAAGGAACTTCAGATACTGCGTTAAGGGTAACTTCAACGATATCGCTCTTGGTACCCATACCAGCCTCGTTGTAAGGAATGACCTGATAGCTGTGCTTACCCATAGTCAGACCTTCATTGTCGACATAGGTGACAGTAGCACCAGGAGCCACACCAGAAGTAACGGTACCAGGAGTGCTCTCGGTCCAGACTTGAATCTTCTGGATACGGGTCTGCTGGCCACTCACACTGGGAACAGTGAACACAATATTGGTAGCTTCGCCTGTCCAAGTGTATGTCTCGGCATCGAAGGTTCCAGGCTCAACATCGAATGCAGGAGTCTTGCTGGTGTCGAAGGTAAAGACTATCTTCGTAATGGTTGAAGTGCCTTCAATCGTTAATGTATTGCCACCATACATGCGGACAGCTGTACCTATGGTGTAATATTTGGGGGAATTCTGGGTATTTGTACCTTCGCTCAGAGTAGCAGTCAAGCCAGTTCCGATTTCAAATTCATCAACAACCTCTGAATTCTCATAACCCTGATCAGCAGCAACCCAAGTGGCAGTTGGTCCTTCAGAGCCTTCGAAGGTCTTGATGACCTGACCGTCGCGCAGGAGGTCAATCTTGGTCAGACTTGCGAGCGATGCACCACTGATAGTCGTCGTAGGAGCTGTGAAGTTGACAGTCACCTCAAGAGCACCCTCAGTAGCTACAGCCGTGAAGTCGGTCACAGCACCAGGAGCCTCAGCCTCTGCACCCTGCTCAACAATGAAGTTCTTAACATACAGATAGAACTTATCTTTATCAGAAATAGCATGGACACCAAAGTGGTAATAACCTGTTTCCTGAACGGTAATATTAGCATTCTCATACGTTTGAGGGTCAGTCCCTATAATATCCGTAGCAGCAAGAACTCGCTGTGTCAAAGCGGAAGCCTTGGCTTCCGTTCCCATCAGAACCTCTAAACGCTCAGACCAGCTTGTACTTCCAGCATAAGCATCAATGGCGAAACGATACTGCTTGCCTGCCTCCAACTTGATAGCAGGAGAAATCAGCCAGTCGTTTGCATCGTTCGAGGAATTCCATTTGTAACGTGTACCACTTCCAGTTTCGAAAGTCCATGTGCTACCGTCCTCATTGCTGTCGATAACACCAAAGTCAGCGAACAAATCAGCTGTGGTCAGTTCATTGCTATAAGGTGCCTCAACAGGATCTGCGGTAGTGGCTTCCTCCTCAGGAAGCGGATCCTTAGAGATTACAATGTCTGAGTAAGCCTCCAGACAATATACCTCGGCTGTCGAAGCATTAAGCACCAGGTAATTTTGTGATGTCAGAGTATGAGCCTCAGCATCATAATCCATTCTGAATGCATCAAGAGTCTGGCCATCAGAAGAACCTATGCTATACATTGGATAATCTACATCATCAGAATAAATACCCTGATACTGCAAGTCACTGAAGGTCACGGTAGAGCCACTAATAGTACCCTTAATCCAAGCTTCGGGGAAGTTGGCGAAGATGCCACTGAGATAAACATCGTTACCAACGAAAGCCACTTGTGCAGAACCGTCAGTATCGCCTTGACTCATAAGGGACTGCTGTTTCTGATACCATGTCTCAACCGTAGCGCCAGTAGGCAGAGTAACAGTTACCACGTCAAATGCAGATGGAATTTCACCGTCGACAAGGATAGTGACCTTATCGTTTCCAGAAGATTGATTATACTCTACACTGAATTCGTAACTCTTACCAGCCTCGAATACATAATCATCACCACGACCCACACCAGAAGCAATCCATAAACGATCACCAGGAGTCGGGTTTGTAATCGCATAATCGTAGGTTCCAGCAGGAATCTCAATGGTTACGCTATTGTTAATGACAATGTTCTGAGTTGTGAGAGCGCCATCAGCATTCTCAGGAATCTTGTACTCGAACTCAGCATAAACATCTGCTGAAGCATCACCTGATTGTGTGAGCGGACCAGTTTCTGGGATAATAGTGCCAAAAGCCGTTGCGTCGGCATCGAGCAGCATCTGATAGCCAGTGCCATCACCCCAAACATCACCTGCAGTCAGCGTGACAGAAGCCTTCGTAGGATCTGTAGGAGCCTTAGCTGTACTCTTCACCTGAATACGAGGAGCCTTAGGAGCATTCTGTGCGATGCACTTCACCAGCTGTGCAATCGAAACATTCTGTACGATTCCACGGCTGAAAGTAGACTTCTGTCCACGAAGAGTGGCACGGAGATTCTCCTCCATCTGCTTCTCCAGAATGGCTCTGTCTTCTTGAACCTTGGCAATAGCAGCCTCGACGGACTGAACATTTTGTACTGGACGGAAGGGAATGTTCTGAACCTTACCCTCTTTGGCCTCCTTGGCCTTGAGGAAGGCAGCTTTCGCCTTCTTGTCGAACTTCACTTGCTTACCTGGAAGCTTGAGCTCCTTCTTAGTAGGAGCAGCCTTCTTGGCAAGCTGAGCCTGAGTAGGCACGGCCAGCAACAGCGCCGCTATCGCAATGGCCAGAAAAGATGTAAACCTTTTACTCATAGTTGAACAATTTTTGTTAATTAATAAAAGAATTATTTTAAAAATAATGTCAAGTCTCTGTTGGTCGTTTATGCTTTTTTATTTGCCAATACGAGTGCAAAGGTAACACTTTATCACGAAACGACCAAACTTTTTGCCATTTTTATTTAAAAAAAAATCATAACGCAAAGCACCTTTGGTACTATACAAGACATAATTTTGTCCGAGACAATAGACTATTGCAACGGAGCGAATAGACTATTGTCTCGGAGCAAATAAACTATTGTCTCGGTCTGAACGGATTCGTGGGGGGGACTAATCGACCATCATCATGCCTACTTTTTGGCCGGGATAAAGGTCTCATAGGTCTGATCATCATAGTAAACACGGATTTCCGTGACCCGACGAGGCTGTTTGTCAACATTTTTTATTTCCTCTCGTGGAAATTCTGGGTGTGTAGTTTTTACACCATAGCCAAAACCGGCAGTCGGAGGCATAGAATTTGAAGGGTAAGGACCAGAAGGAGTCACGGAGGGGGTGTTTGACTCGAAATTGATCATCTGTTCCTGAGGGTTGACAGAAGGGTTGAAAAGGTCCTGTTGACCACTCTCAGGGTGGGGTATATGCACCTCACCAGTACCATAGAGTAACCACTCGATGTTGATGTCAGGAATTTTCATTTTTATAGCATCAACGATTTTCAGGGTAGGACTGGTGCGTCCATTGAAGATGCTGCTCAGGGTTGCTGGTGACTGTTCCAGAAACTCGGCGAACACTTGTTGGGTCATGTGCTGCTCTTCCATGAGCACTCGAATGCGGTCTTTTATTTCCATAATCATTAAAAATAGGGGCAAAATGCCCATTTTAGTTTGAGTTTACAAAGGTAAAGCAAATTTTTGAATTATGCAAGAAATCTAAAGAAAATTTTTAATTCTAAATTTCAGATTTTCGATTTAAAATTTTAAACCTTGAACTATAAAAAGCTGATTTATAGGGTTTAGAATTACAAATATAAATTTAGATGATAAAATCGTTACAAAGCCTTTATAGAGGGATTTTTACTAAATTTATGGTTTTAAATAGGGTATTTAAAGTAAATATATGTAAATCACTGGTGAATAAATACCAAATATGCATTTTGGAGTCAAAATCTTCAAGCATTATTGAGATATAATATGTATATGTCAGATTTATAGCAATTTATAGGCTGAATAGCGTGTTGTATATATATGAATATGGAATTTGAAATTATGATTTTTTGGTTTTAATATTTAAATCTCAATTCCTTGATTTACATTTACAAATCATTAATCACGTCTTTATTATTTTAAATTATTGGTGGAATCGTTCGAGATTTACATTTTGAAATCAACAAATTGAAATATTAAAATTACTTAAACCTAAATTTCGAGGACGCGAGAATGCGAATTTTTCGCGTTTTCGAAGAATTCCGAACCAACGGCGAGAAATCTGAAAATGCGCGAAATACGAGGGGTCAAAAACAGGTAAAAACGTCGATGGCAAGGGCATTTAAAGCCTGTTTTTTATGTATGGGAAAATGGATGAACTAGAAAAAAAAGACCCGCTTTTGGGGTCTTTTCTTAGTGAAATATAAAGAAAATTAACTCCTGCATGAGGTCTCCAGGGGGGGTATTGGGGTTATCCAGACCCTTACTTTTAGCGTCAATTTCCCTCATTTTCGAGATAATCTGCATCACCTTCATCGCGGAGTAATTTCTCATGCCGGTCATGTACTCTTTGGCAAGCCACGGATTTCTCATTTCCAACCACTGAGCCACCGCCTCCTGACTGCTTTTTTGTGGACAATAATAGGCAATCATCAGGTTTTGGAAGTAATTGAAGAGCAACGGGAGAAAAGCATAGATGCTACCGGCCTTCGGATTTTCGTTAAAATATTTTACTATCTGATTAGCCTTGAAGATATTTCGGTTGACAATAGCATCTTTCAGCTCGAAACCATTGAAGTCCTTGCTCACCCCTATCTGGTCCTCCACGACCTTTGGCGTCACACGTTTGTCGGTTTCCGGCAGACTGAGCAGCACCTTATCGAGTTCACCCACCAGGCGACTCAAGTCGGCACCGATGCTTTCGGCAATGAGTTGGGTGGATTTGTGATCGATGGAGGCCCCTCGCTCCTTCAGATAGCCCTCGATGAACGGACTGAGCTGGAATTCCTTCATTTTCTGGCTCTCATACAGCACGCCAGCCTCGCGAATGGCTTTGACATAGCCCTGTTTCCGACCGTCAATCTTGCCGTTTTTGTGGCATAACACGAGAATGGTCGACGCCATAGGATGCTTCATATACTTCTCTAAGGCCTCCGTATTCTTGATATTCTGGGCTTCCTTGACAATCACGACCAGAAAGTCAGCCATCATGGGATAGCGCTTGGCGATATCGGCAATCTGCGACGCCGTGACGTCGGAACCAAATAGGATATGCTGGTTGAAGTCACGCTGTTCGGGCTGTAGCACGTTTTCTGCTATCCAGTCACTAATCTTATCTATATAATAAGGTTCGTCGCCCATCAGGTAGTAGACGGGCTTGAAATGGCGGGCCTGGAGCTCGCTCATCACACTGTCGTAGGTCACTGTAGCTTGAGCCATATCGCTTGCAAAATTAATAAAATAAAGTGAAAAATGAGTAGTGAAAAGCGAAAAATATCTGATTTCTCATTTATTTTTATTACTTTTGCAGCACGAAAGACAAAGAAAAAACATCATCATAATGAAAAAGACGGTAATTATCCTCATCGTAAGCATATTTTTCAGCCTGAATGCAGCCATCGCTCAGCAGGCAGAAAAAAGTGAACTGCACCAGCGTGCAGAGGCAATCGACGTAAAGCAACACATAGCTCAGGCACGGTCGACGTATATCCACGCCTTCAACGACTATGCCAACCGCGGACAAGTGGCACAGGGCGTAGAATGTGCCGTAAAGGCCACGCAACTGTATTACAAGGAGAACTTCTACAAGGAGGCTTTCGACCTGCTGCGCAGTGCTGACCAGGTCATCATTGCAAGCAAACAAAGCAATGCGGAAAAGGCTGCTGAACACTATCAGGTAACCAAGGAACGCATGCAGATGTATATCAAGCTGAGAAAGGCACTCAATGCCAAAGACCAGCTCAACATCATGGAGAGACAGGCCAACGAGTCAGGCAACGAGACCGTGAAGAACGACCTGCTCTACAATAAAGCCATTTATTACTATACTTTTGGCATGAATGCCCAGGGCAATGCCGTCTTCAAAGAGATGGCCGGCAAACTGACGGCACAGAAGGAATACGACAAGGTGGATGAGGTGTACCAGACGCTGCTGGCCAACGGTCGCAAGAGCGGCAATGCCAGCATGGTGGCACAGACCTACAGCAACTATATGGCCTGGAAAGACTCTGTGAGCGCCCTGAAGACGGCTCACCAGATAGCTGGCCTGAAGAAGCAAATAGCCGACCACGAGGCCACCATTGCCGATAAGGACAGCTCGCTGACCACCCGTCAGGTATTCATCATCGGACTGAGCATCCTGGCGTTGGCGCTGGCTGCTGCACTGGTGGTAGGAGCCATCGTGCTGCTGCGATTCATCATACTGTCGCGTAAGCAGAAAAAGACCATCAAACTGGCTAACGAAACCAATGCCCTGAAGACCAAATTCATCAGTAACATCTCGGCACAGCTGGAGCCCACACTGCAGAAACTGGACAGCAAACAGCCAGAGGTGAAGGCGCTGCTCGACTTCTCCAGCCACATCCAGACACTGTCGGAGCTGGAGAACACCATAGACGAGGGCGTAGAGCTTGAGGACGTCCAGATACAGCAGTTCTGCGAGGACCAGATAGAATCTGTCCGTAAACTGGTGAATAACGGCGTCACGCTGACCGCCAACGCCCCCAAGATGACGGCACAAATCAACAAGGAATACGTGTCGCACATCATCCAGCACCTGCTGCAGAATGCCGCTGTCTACACCAAAGAAGGCGGCAAGATTTGGCTCGACTTCAAGAAACGTGGTCCTCACACCTATCAGTTCATTGTATCCGACACGGGTGAAGGTATCGCCGAGGAGAAGCGTGACGACATCTTCAAGCCTTTCCTCGAAGTCAGGGACCTGACAACGGGCGACGGCCTTGGACTGCCTATCTGCAAGCAGATGGCGATGAAGATGAAGGGCGACCTCGACCTGGACACCACCTTTACCAAAGGTACCCGTTTTGTGCTGGAGCTGCACGCATAATACTGAGCCGAAACTGCCAGCATGAAGAACTGAAGCTGCCAGCATGAATGAGCTGAACCTGCCTTCCTACGACGTAAAAATACGTGGCACACGCGAAAAGCCGGAGATATTCGACTTCCTTCGCAACCGCTACGTGGCCCTGACGCCTGAGGAATGGGTGCGCCAACACTTCACCCACTGGCTGGTAGAGCAGAAAGGCTACCCGAAGGGCTTGCTGGGCAACGAGATAGCCCTGAAATGCGGCGAAAAGACGCTGCGCTGCGACTCCATCCTATATGATAAGGAGGCACGACCACAGATGATTATAGAATACAAAGCACCCGCTGTGTCGCTGACACAACGGGTGTTTAATCAGATTTCCGTCTATAACCTGCTGTTACACGTCGACTATCTGGTCGTATCGAACGGCTTGCAGCACTTCTGCTGCCGTATGGACTACGTGCAGAACTCCTACAAGTTCCTGCAGGCTATTCCGGACTATTCAGCCTTATAACCGTTAACCCTCATGCTTCTGCCTCAGGAACGTCCTGTTCGACCTTCTTCTTACGAATGGAGCGCTTACGCGTCTTCTTCTCCTCGACGCCGGTAACTTTGTCAATCTTGACGCCAGCCAGTTCGGGGTCAATGAGGATACGTCCGCAATACTCGCAAACGATGACCTTCTTGTGCATCTTGATATCGAGCTGACGCTGGGGCGGAATCTTATTGAAGCAGCCACCACAGGCATCACGCTGCACATAGACGATACCCAGACCATTACGGGCATTTTTGCGAATACGCTTGAAAGAGGCCAGCAGACGGGGCTCAATCTTGATCTCCAGTTCCTTCACCTTAGCCTTCAGCTTCTCTTCCTCAGCACGCGTCTCTTCCATGATCTCGTCGAGCTCGCTCTTCTTCAAATCAAGAGCCTGACGGCGGTCGTCGATGATTTCCTGATTCTGAGCCAGTTCCTGTTTCTTCTCCTCGATACGGAAGCTTGCCTCCTTGATCTTTTTGTTACAAAGCTCGATTTCCAGCGACTGGTACTCAATTTCCTTCGACAGCGTGTCGTACTCACGGTTGTTCTTCACCTCGTTGAGCTGGCTCTTATAACGCTCCACGCTGGCCTTAGCAGTCTCTATCTCACCCTTCTTCATGGTGACGGCCTGCTCATACTCATTGATTTCGTTCTGAATCTTCTCCACACGAGTAGTCAGACCTTCGATTTCGTCTTCCAGGTCCTGTACTTCCAGAGGCAGCTCGCCTCTCAATGCACGCTTCTCATCAATACCAGAGAGCGTGGTCTGCAGCTGATAGAGGGTTTTCAGGCGCTCTTCAACCGGCATGTCTGTTGGATCTTTCTTTGCCATCTTCTTAAATTTACAATTTGACGAATATAATTAATAATAATAAATTGGATTCGTGCTCGTCTCAGCAATCTCAGTACGCACACCAGGACACTCTTTTGCGATGATGTCACGGAAGATTTCTGCCGTAAACTGCTCGCTCTGATAGTGGCCGATGACACAAATCTGGATTTGCTGCTCATAGCCGAAATACTGGTGATAGTGCATCTCACCCGTTATAAAGGCGTCAGCACCCTCTCGCAGGGCGTCTGGCAGCAGAAAATCGCCTGCACCACCACAGATAGCCACCTTGCGAATAGGACGCTCCAGCGGCTCATTACACATCGCACACTCACAGCGGAACTGTTTTTTGACCAGTTCAACAAAAGCGCGTGCGTCCATTGCCGTCGGAAAGTCTCCTATCACGCCACTGCCAGCCTCAACGCCGTCCACAGTCTTCGCGGCAAAGAACGAGCAGCCGTTCAGACCCAGTTTCTCTGCAATCTTCCAGTTCACGCCGTTCAGCGCATTGTCCATGTTGGTATGCATAGACACGACGACAATATCGTGCTTGATAGCCTTGATGACACTACGCTGCACATAGTCCTGACCGCTGATTTGCTTCAGTCCGCGGAACAGCAGGGGATGGTGGCTCACAATGAGATTGCAGCCCTTCGCAATAGCCTCGTCAACAATCTTTTCGTTGACATCCAGACACAATAATGCCCCTGACACCTCCGCCTCTGTCAGTCCCAATTGCAGACCAGCATTATCCCAGCTTTCCTGCAAGGGCAGAGGCGCGAATTGTTCAAGGGCGCTCAGCACTTGTTTTATTTTCACGCTTCTATATATTACTTCTTAACTCTTAATTCTTACTCGCCACAGGCGATACCTCTTAATTCTTAACTCTTAATTCTAAATTCTATTTGTCCAACTGCTCATAGATGGAGTTATTCGACTTGTATTCAGGCACGATTTCCTTCATCTTCCGCACAGTCTCCATATCATTATAATGTTTCGAAATCTCAATGAGCTCGTCAATATCCTTGCTCACCTTGTCGTAGTCGTACTCACGAACCTCAGCAATACGAATCTTCTCGTGGAACGTGGGTTTCGTACCCTCCAATTCGTTGAGAACCTCCTCGTAAAGCTTCTCTCCCGGGCGCAGACCCGTATACTCGATTTTCACATTCTTCGCACCACTCAGCATAATCATACGCTTAGCCAGGTCGGCTATCTTCACCGGCTTGCCCATATCGAAGACGAATATCTCGCCGCCATTACCCTTCGTACCAGCCTCCAAGACGAGCTTACAGGCCTCTGGTATCAGCATGAAGAAACGGACAATATTCTCATCGGTCACCGTCACAGGACCGCCATTCTTGATTTGTTCGCGGAACAGGGGAATGACGGAACCATTGGAACCCAGCACATTGCCGAAACGGGTGGTCACAAACTGTGTGCGTACCGATGGTCCACCCATCTGCGAGGCTGTCACAAAACTGTCCTTATTGCCCAACGTAGGCAAGTAGGCAGCTAATTTTTTCTCCTTGATGGCCTGGTCAAGACTCTGCACATAAATCTCACAGATACGCTTTGAACAACCCATCACATTGGTGGGGTTCACTGCCTTGTCTGTCGACACCATCACAAATTTCTTCACACCATACTTCACGCTGAAGTCTGCAATGACTTTCGTACCCCAGATGTTGTTCAGCACAGCCTCCGAGGGGTTGTCCTCCATCATCGGCACATGCTTATAGGCAGCAGCGTGGAACACATAGTCAGGACGGAACGTTCTGAATATCTCCTCCATACGGCGCTGACGGCTGATGCTAGTCACCACGACCTCGGCATCAATATCGGGGAAGTCCTTAGCCATCATCAGACGAATGTCGTGCTGCGGCGTCTCAGCCTGGTCTATCAGCATCATCTTGGCAGGATGGAAGGTCGCTATCTGACGAACCATCTCTGAACCAATACTACCTGCCGAACCGGTTATCAGCACACGCTGACCCGTAATCAGCTCCTCGACAGACTTCAAGTCGACACGAATCTCCTGACGAGGCAGCAACTCCTCGACGCTCACCTCCTTCAGAGTCAGGCTTTCAATGCCGTCGTCCTCTAAATCGCCTGTTTCAGGATCAACTTCCTTAGCACTCTGAGCCATATAAATCTTGGCACCAGCATTGATAATCTTGTCCTGTACAGCCTGGTTGTTACGGAATTCCTTGACACGATAAGGTGACACCAGCACGCCCTCAATGTCGTACTTGTGGATAATCTCTGTCAGGTCGTCTTCTGTCGACCACACACGCTCACCCATAATCTCCTGATGGCGAGCCTTCTTATAGTGCGAAATGAAACCCTTGACCACAAACTTTCTGGGGCGCTGGCCCTGGATATTCTTAGCAAGACCCACACCACCCGACATAGCGCCATAAATCAGCACACGGATAGCACGGGTATTCGAGAAGGCCACGTCGTAGAGGGTCTTCACGACGATGCGCAGCCCCCACATCAACAGCGTTGCAAAGAAAAATATCAGGAAATTGCTCGTGGTATTGAAGTGTACAAACAGCTCCCTCGGCAGCATTTCCATACCGTAGCTGGCAATGAGTACCAGTCCCAGCGACAATAAATTGCCATAGGCCACACGCATAAGGTCTACGAAGCTGGAGTAGCGCATAAAACCGGTATAGGTCCTGAATAGTCGGAAACCCGGAACACTCAAGATGATATACAGTATCATGGTATTGACCAGATGCATGAAATGCTCGGCCAACATTTCCATGTTATTGAATATCCAGTAGACAATGGTTCCACTGAATCCAATAAAAAAGCAGTCTATCAAAAGAATGCACCAGTACGGTAACGAATTTTTCGTGAAATACCAGTTTAATATCTTATCAAACGGACTTTTCATAAACCATAGTTTCAAAATCGCTGCAAAGGTACAAAAAAAACAATAGTTTTAACGAAATTAACCGATTTTTTATACATTTTTAATCCACACTCATCTGCGGAAATCGTGAAATCCGTAGTCTGTCTATCAATCCTTGTCGTGTTCATGACAATACGACGTGCCGTCGAAACAATGCGTACAAACACGTTCCTTGGGCAGTCCGATGCTCTTGATGAGATCTTCCAGGGTAGCGAACTTCACGCTGGTCAGTCCCAGCCGCTTGGCAATCTCCTTCACCATACGCTGATATTGTGGGGTTCCCGTCTTGGCATAGGACTCCAGATTCTTCTGGTCGTCGTCCTCGAAATCCTTGATGATACGGCGTGTGATGAGCTCCAGGTCACTCTTCGACGACGTAAAGCCGATGAAGGGACAGCCATAGACCAACGGAGGACATGAAATGCGCACATGAACCTCCTTGGCGCCATATTCGAAGAAGGTACGCACATTGTCGCGCAGCTGGGTGCCACGAACGATAGAGTCGTCGCAGAACACGATGCGCTGGTCCTTGAGGATAGCAGGGTTGGGGATAAGCTTCATCTTCGCCACCAGGTCGCGACGGTTCTGGTTGCCAGGAGTAAACGAACGGGGCCACGTGGGCGTGTACTTCACCACAGCACGCTTATAGGGAATCTTCTTGCCTTCAGAATAGCCCAGGGCCATACCAACGCCAGAGTCGGGAATGCCACACACCATATCGGCCTCGACCTCAGTGTCCTTCTCACCCATCAGCTGGCCGTTCTTCTCGCGTACAGCCTCGGTATTGATGCCTTCGTAGTCGCTTGAGGGGAATCCGTAGTAGACCCACAGGAACGAGCATATTTGACAGCGGCTCAGGGGCTTTTGCAGCACCTCGATGCCATCGGCCTTGATACGGACAATCTCGCCAGGACCAATGTCGCGCAGCACTTTGTAGTCCAAATTGGGGAAGCTCGTCGTCTCGCTCGATACGGCATAGGCCTCAATCAACTCGTCAGTACCGATGGGCGACAGGCGGTGAATGTGCTTCTTGCCGATAACAATGGGCGTGCGTCCCAGGAAGTCACGGGCTGCAATGATGCCGTTCTCGGTCAGGATGAGCATCGAACACGACCCCTCAATCTTCTCGTAGACCTTGTTGATGCCCTCCACAAACGTGTCGCCCATATTGATGAGCAGGGCCACCAGCTCCGTCTGGTTGATGTTGTTGGCCGACATCTCGCTCAGGTGCATGCGCTGCTGCAGCAGCTCGTCGGCTATCTGGCGCAGGTTGTTGATCTTGGCCACCGTCACCACCGCATAGCGACCCAGGTGCGAATTGACGATGATGGGCTGGGGGTCAGTATCGCTGATGACACCAATGCCCTGATGCCCCTTGAACGAGTCCAGCTCGTCCTCGAAGCGTGAACGGAAGTAGTTGCGCTCCAACGAGTGGATAGAACGGTGGAAGCCGCTCTCTTCATCGAATGTCACCAGTCCGGCGCGTTTTGTACCTAAGTGCGAGTTGTAGTCGGTCCCGTAAAACAAGTCGTTTACGCAGTCCTTTTTCGAGATCGTTCCAAAGAAGCCACCCATATATTTTTACGATTTGACGATTTACTATTGCCTACTTTCTCTCATTTGGCCGTTTTGAGCCTGAGCTTTTTTCAATTCGGCCGCAAAATTACAAAAAAAACAGCAAAACCATGCAGCCTTTGCCGTTTTTTTTCGTGTAAATATACATTTATTGATGAAGAGCAAGCCAGACGCTCATCCCCCATGCCAAATGCTGGCGTGTCCCCCCATGCTAAATGCTGATGTCGGGCTGCCACAGGATGACCTCGCCGGCATAGAGCGTCTTGGGCACATCGATGAGCCGCTGGTTACTGCTGCCTCGGAACAGCAGGTCGGGGTCACGCAGACGCTCCACATAGGGTCCATCCACCAGCACGTCGATGTTCTCGAGCAGTTCACGCTGGTCTTCGCTAATCAGGCTCTCGTAGACGAAGCCCGTAAAGCACCAGATGTCCTTCCGGGTATGCTCATGAATGGCCCGAGCCAGTTCTGCGAAGCCCGCAGCCTGGTACATCGGGTCGCCACCCGAGAAGGTGACGTTGGCGTAGGGGTCGGCCTCGATGATGCGCATCAGCTGCTGTGTTGTCATCTCACGTCCACCGTTGAAGTCCCACGACTGCGGATTATGGCAGCCTGGGCACTGGTGGCGACAGCCTGCACAATAGATGGAGGTCCTGAACCCAGGACCGTCCACCATCGTATCCTCAATAATGTCGAGTACTCTGATCATATTATTAAGCCACAACGGATTACACGGATTTGACAGATTACTTTTTCCCTAAATCCGTATAATCCGTGAAATCCGTTGTTTTCATTCTCCGAAAAGATCTTTTGTTCCGTGGTCAATGTGCGTCACGCGGTCGTTGAGCTCAGCCAGCTTGCCGCTGTTCCAACGGTCGGTGGTGCCCACCAGGTAGCCCGTGATGCGCTGCAGCTTGTCGATGTTGGTCGAGCCACACTTCGGACACTTCTCCAGATGGTCGTCAGCATTCTCGTAGCCACAGTCCATGCAGCGGTTGCGGTTGTGGTTCACCGAGCCATAGCCCATGTTCAGCTGGTCCATCATGTCGACCACGCTCATGATGACCTGCGGGTTGTGCGTGGCATCGCCGTCAATCTCGACGTAGAAGATGTGTCCGCCACGGGTCATCTCGTGATACGGGGCCTCAATCTCAGCCTTATGGCGCGCGCTACATTTATAATATACGGGCACATGGTTCGAGTTGGTGTAGTAGTCGCGATCGGTGACACCAGGAATGACGCCAAACTCCTTGCGGTCTCTCTTCGTGAACCTGCCGGCAAGTCCCTCTGCAGGGGTCGCCAGCACGCTGTAGTTGTGGTGGTAGCGCTCACAGAACTCGTTGATGCGCTCACGCATGTAGCTCACAATCTTCAGGCCCAGCTGCTGGCTCTCCTCGCTTTCACCGTGATGCTTGCCCGTCAGCGCCACCAGACACTCAGCCAGTCCGATGAAGCCGATGCCCAGCGTACCCTGGTTGATGACGCTCTCAATGGTGTCGTTGTCGCGCAACTTGTCGCCGCCAATCCACAGGCTCTTCATCAGCAGTGGGAACTGTTTCGCGAAGGCCGTCTTCTGGAACTGGAAACGGTCGTCCAGCTGTTTGGCAGCCACCTCCAGCATGTGGTCCAGCTTGGCAAAGAACTGCCCGATACGCTGTTGTTTGTCCTCAATACCCATGCATTCTATCGCCAGCTTGACGATATTGATGGTGGTAAACGACAGGTTTCCGCGACCAATGCTCGTCTTCGGACCGAAGCGGTTCTCGAACACGCGCGTTCTGCAGCCCATCGTGGCCACCTCGTGCTCAAAGCGCTTGGGGTCGTCTGGACGCCACTCGTCAGTTTGGTTGAACGTCGCGTCGAGGTTCAGGAAGTTGGGGAAGAAGCGACGGGCCGTCACCTTGCAGGCCAGCTGGTAGAGGTCGAAGTTGCGGTCTTCAGGCAGATAGTTCACGCCACGCTTCTTCTTCCATATCTGGATGGGGAAGATGGCTGTCTCGCCGCCTCCGACACCTTCGTAGGTTGAGAGAAGAATCTCGCGCATCACACAACGGCCCTCGGCACTCGTGTCCGTTCCGTAGTTGATGGACGAGAACACCACCTGATTGCCACCACGCGAGTGGATGGTGTTCATGTTGTGGATAAAAGCCTCCATCGCCTGGTGTACGCGACCCACCGTCTTGTTGATGGCATGCTGGCGCACGCGGTCTATGCCCGTCAGGCCGTCCAGCGGCTTCTTCAGGTAGTCCATCAGCGGCTCGTCGTACAGCTCCTTGTAGTCCTCGCCGTTCAGGTCCTCCAGATATTTCAGCTCCTCTTTATACGTCATGCGCACGAAGGGAGCCAGATAGAAGTCGAAGGCAGGAATAGCCTGTCCGCCGTGCATCTCGTTCTGCGCACACTCCATTGATATACAGGCCAGTACGCTTGCCGTCTCGATGCGCTTGGCAGGACGGCTGGCACCGTGTCCGGCAATGAAGCCACACGTCAGGATATGGTCCAGCGGATGCTGCACACAGGTCAGCGACTTCGTGGGATAGTAGTCCTTGTCGTGAATGTGCAGGTAGTTGTGCTCCACAGCCTCACGACTCTCGTCCGACAGCAGATAGTCGTCCACGAAGGGCTTGGTGGTTTCCGAGGCAAATTTCATCATCATGCCGGCAGGGGTGTCGGCATTCATATTGGCATTCTCGCGCGTGACGTCGTTGTTCTTGATGTTTACGATGTCTAGGAACACCTCACGGGTCTTGGCCTTGCGGGCCACAGAGCGCTGGTGGCGGTAGGCGATATACTTCTGGGCCACGTCCTTGCGGCTCGACTTCATCAGCTCCAGTTCCACCAAGTCTTGAATCTGCTCCACCGTCATCTGACTCTCGCCACGCTGGGCAATGCGGTCAGTAATCTGGTAGAGCAAGCGCTCGTCTTCACCTTTGTCGGTGTGTATCATGGCTTTACGGATGGCCGCCATAACCTTCTGCTCGTTGAAACCAACGATGCGTCCGTCTCTCTTTACTACTGTTTGTATCATATCTCTTAGTTTTTAGTTGCGTTTTGGACCGCAAAATTACAAAAAAAAATTGAAAGGCAGCCCATCAAGGACCACCTTTCTTCTGTTAAATATTACAAATTCCAAAAGTGTCTATTCCACCACCTCTTTCATCCTCGCCACCAGCCACGATTTCCAGCGGTCTACGATGGTCGGCGCGTCCTGGACATCGTCCTGGGACTCCCCTTCCCCATCGTCAGGAACAGGGTCAGGCGCAGGCTGCGGGGGCGCTGGTGCGGGCTGTGGAGGTTCAGGCGCAGGTGCCGGTTCCACCTCGAAGTCCAGCTCCTGCATGATGACATCCTTGGGTTTCTTCACTTTGACAGGCTTATACAGATCCGGTATCAGCGCCTCATACATAGCGTCGTCATCCTTATACACGTTCGCACTCGTCTCTGCCCTCAGGTCGTCCTCCATCCCCGTTGCCAGAATGGTCACCTTAGCATCCTCACCCAGCGAGTCGTCAGTGGCCGTACCCCAGATGACATCGATATTGGGGTCCAGCTGGTCGAAGAAGTCGTCAATCTCCTGCAGCTCCCTCACGAAGATGGGGTGCTCCTCGCTCGCGTATATATTAAATAGGATACGCTTAGCCTTACCGATATCGTTGCCGTAGAGCAATGGTGAGTCGAGGGCGTTCAATATCGCCTTCTCCACACGATGCTCACCACTGGCCCTGCCCATCGCCATAATGGCACCGCCACCGTCCTTCATCGTCGTCTCCACGTCCTTGAAGTCACTCTTGATACCCCCGTCGCTGGGCAGGGTGATGAGTTCCGAGATGCCCTTCACCGCATCCATCAGAATGTTGTCAGCCCGCTTGAAGGCCTCCTTCACCGACAGGTCCGAGTCGGCATACACGTCGCAGAGCCGTTCGTTGTTCACTATCAGCAGCGCATCCACGTTCTTGCGCATCTCGTCAACACCCTTCAGGGCCTTGATGATTTTCTTTTTCTTCTCAAAATAGAACGGTATCGTCACCACACCTACAGTCAGCAGTCCCATCTCTTTGGCAATGCCAGCCACCACAGGCGCAGCACCAGTACCCGTGCCGCCACCCATACCTGCCGTCACAAACACCATCTTCGTACCGTCACTCAGCAGTTTCCTGATGTCCTCGACGTTTGTTTCCGCCTCATGCCTGCCCTGTTCAGGATTGCCACCAGCACCAAGACCAGCACCCAGCTGTATCTTATACGGCACGGGCGATCGCGACAGCGACTGACTATCCGTATTCATCACGGCATACGTCACGCCACCCACCTGGTCTATGTACATGTTGCGCACGGCATTACAACCGCCGCCACCCACACCAATCACCTTGATGATGCCCTGCATCTTATCCTCGATGGGGGCTGTAAACTCCAATAAACCTAATTCTTCTCCCATATATCTTTACTCCTTACTTCTTCCCTCTTAATTCTTACTTCTTAATTCTTACTTGCCGCCAGGCAACACCTCTTAATTCTTACTTCTTAACTCTTAATTCTTATCTCCACCAGCTCCCGCGGCAGCGAGATGACCTTCAACCGCTCATACCACACCCTTCCGCCGATATGCTTCTGCGTATGACCACTGATGATATAGTAGCTCGCACGGTATTCGTCCATCAGGTCCATGAAGACCTTCTTGATTCTCGAACACTTCTCGTTGATGGCATTGTCCAACGGATTCACCAGTTTGTCCACGCTTTCCTCTATCTTCTCGCGGTCCATCATTCTCGCCGTTTGCAGATAGTAGCCCAGCAACTCCTGCCTATAGTCTGCCAGCCGTTTGAACTCGATACCCTCCGGATGTGCCAGAAACAGCAGATACACCGCCTTATGCACAGGCTGCAACTCCACTTCTTGACAGTTATAGTCCACCAGCACAAACCGGTAGTCCTCCGTAATCACCAGCCGCGACAGTTTTCCCTTTGCAGCCTCCATGCGCAGTTCCTCCAGCATCGGCACACCGATAGCTTTCAGCAGCAGGTCTTTCCGTCCTGCTGCTACCAGTTGCTCTGCTAGTCGTCTCACCTCCAGAGCGGCCTCTTCTACTGTCATCGATTGTATCACGCTGCGAAGGTACGAAATATTTTCGATATCACAAAATCTTCGCAAGGCTTGCGAAAAAAGTAACTTGACTTTGTCGAACTTACTCCGTCTCGACAAAAAAAAGAAACGAGTTTCTTTGTTTTGTACTCGACTTTTCGTAATTTTGCACCCGTATTACGAAAGAAACTGAATATGAAGAAACCAAAATGGCTTGAAAAAGAGCAGCTATACCACATTTTGTTTGAGGCCGACAGCCCCAGCGGACGCATCTTCGACATCGTCCTGATGGTAGCCATCTCGCTCAGTATTCTCATCTCATTTATCGAGACCATCCCGTCGCTGGCCCATACCTTCCAGCTCCTGCTGGAGATCCTGGAATATCTGCTCACATTCTTCTTTACCGTTGAGTACATAGCCCGTATCTACTGCTCACCGCGCCCCAAGGAATATGCGCTGAGCTTCTTCGGCGTGATAGACCTGCTGGCCACATTGCCGCCCTACCTCTCTTATTTCCTGCCCAACGCACGCTACATGATTCTGTTCCGTACGTTCCGCTTCATTCGCATCTTTCGCATCTTCAAGCTGTTCTCCCTCATCAACGAAGGCTACATCCTGTTGTATTCGCTCAAGAAGAGTCTCAACAAAATATCAGTCTACTTCCTCTTCGTACTCATCCTCGTCACCTGCTTAGGGACGCTGATGTATATGGTTGAGAGCGGCAATCCTGAGACGAAATTTACCGACTTGGCCACCTCCGTCTATTGGGCCATCGTCACCATGACCACCGTAGGCTATGGAGACATCACCCCCGTCACACCCATTGGCCGCCTACTGTCGGCGTTCGTCATGCTCCTGGGCTATACCATCATTGCCGTACCCACCGGCATTGTCACAGCCACCATTATCGACGAGACAAAAGAGAAACCCAAGGACGGCCACTGTCCACGCTGTGGCGAAGAAGTGCAAAAGGACGACCGTTACTGCTCACACTGTGGCGAAAAGCTATGACCAGATATCTAATAGTAACATATTCAATTAAAGGAAACAACATGAAACAAAGAAATCTATTGACGCTCGTCGCATCGTGATGATGCTGGCAGCAATGACACTTGCCTCGTGCAAGAGTAGTAACAAGCAAGCCGCAGAGACTTCGAGAATTGGCGAAGTACCCGAGGCCGCAAAGTACATTGTCTGAATCGAGAAGTACGACTCCCTGATTGACTACAGCAAGGCCGAAAACTGGCTCGATGTGCCGGCAGCACTGGTCAAGGACGGCGTGCTCGACGGCACCGCCACAGACAGTCTCAAAGCTGTCGACGTGTTCTACATTTACCCAACGGTGACCGGCTTCCGCCCTGAAACCGAGGTCTGCGATATGACCGACACCATGATGGTGGCCGGTGCACAGATGGTGCGCCAGATTCAGACCGGCGTCTTCGACGAGAGCTGCAACGTCTTCATGCCCCTCTACCGTCAGATCTCTATGCCGAAACCTGGCTCAGACTACTCGGCTATCATTGACTACGTCTCCGGCTTCGATGCCACCGATGCCCTCGACTACTTCCTGAACAACCTGAATCAGGGTCGCCCCTTCATCCTCGCCGGACACTCACAGGGCGCCTCTGTACTCATCGCCCTGCTTGAGAACTATATGACAAAGCACCCTGAGGCGTTGAAGCGCATGGTCGCCGCCTACCCCATCGGCTTTGCCGATGCCCGCGTTGACACCGTGCGAGGTTCCGTTGTCGTGACCAGCATCACCAATCCAGCCCTCTACGCCATCCCTGCCGACGGTGCCGAGATGTTTGGTCCCCAGAGCTACCACCTACACGACTACGGTTTCTTCTTCAACAACATCAAGCAGAACGTTGCCGACCGTATCAAGGCATATATGGAAAAATAGACCATCAAGTTACGAGGCGGAGATTTTTTCTTCGCCTTATTCTATTTCGGATTCCAGTCATGTACTAATTGTATAAGCCGCTGCACATCCTCGTCCTTGAATATGCGAGAATAGAACACAGAAAACATATAACAGGTATCTTTCTCCACAATATACTGCTGGTAGAACCTGCCTCCGCCATATTCCTCGTTATGTTCTCCTTTCAGATAAAAGTAGCCTGGATGCATGTCTCTCATCATAATGCTGTCACCATAACACTCCTGTCCAAGCCACACCAATGTATCAGCCCATTGTTCCGTATTCCAATGATTATCGTTTATTGAAACCATCGCACGCAGAAAAATCATACCGCTATCTGTAGTGTGTATAAAGAATACAGCCGGATCGTCAGGGTCATCCTCTCCCCTCTCCTGCACCTTGAAGAAATCCGGATATGGTACCGTCATCAGCGAGTCACCATACACATACTTGGCCATTTTGACTGAATCGAGTCGTGCCTTCATCAACGACACAGGCGGCCACACTGATTTCCACCACTTCTGACGATACTCAAAGTCCGGTTCCCTCGTCAGCCACCAACTCAGACCGCCAATAATACCGATTACCAGTACGACTAGTGCTCCTATCATCTTTACTTTTCCCATAGTCTCTTCTCTATTTATTTTATGTATGGCAAAGTTACTTTTTACTAACCATTATTGGAGAAGGGCCAATATTCCTCATTCGTTTCCACCACCAGATTGCATTGAAACTCTTCTATCAGGTCTTTCACGAAAGATTCGCCCTGAACCATATTGTCCAGTTCTGACGAGGCCACATGTACATCTATATCCCACCATTCCTTAGGAGGCTGCTCGTATGGTATATCCAACCATATTTTGTCTTCATTCGTTAATATCTGATACTCTTTCTTCATCTTTTTCAAATCATAATAATCGTTTATTTGTTTTGCTATACCGCTCCTTACGAATCTGCCACTTCAGCCATGTCTGGTCACTCTTCGTGGCACTATTAAAAACCATTGTAATCTTTTGCCTGTCCTTGCCAGCCTTGTAGCGTTCTCTCATCTCCTTACGGATGAGCGACACGTTGCCACTCTGCTTGTCCTGGAACTCCTCAATCAGCGCATCAATATCAGCATTCTTGATACGCTCCTCGCGTTTCCCCACCTTATCCTTAAACAAAGTGTTGAAAACAGAGATTCTGAAAACCTTGTCTTCTTTCACCCACCTGCTATAATAAAGAGAAGTCAACTCTTGCCTCGACAACCCTGCCAATATATCCACACACTTTCTCAATTCAGCATCATCCCATCCAGAATAATGCGCCTTCCTTGCCTGTTGCAAAATGTACTCGTAATCTGTCATATCACTAAATAATTATATTTGGTTGCGATAGTTGCAATTAAGCGAGAACAAAAGAGAGTTAACTCTCATTTTGTCGAGCGTTAGCAACTTCTCACAATGTTTAGTGCAAAGTTAGGAGATTCTAACTATGCAGCCAAACAATTTCGCCCCACAAGGCTTGTGAAAATGCGAATTCCTTTTGGAACAATCTCTAAAAAAACAACCGAAAAGTTGTATTATTCAAAATAAAGTTGTATCTTTGCAGCCGTAATGGGGATAAAACTATGAAGTTTGAAGAACTAATAAACGGAAAGCTTTGGTCAGTTCGAGCAGATGATGACAATTGTCATGAACTGGAAATACTGCTCGACCATTGGAACGATGTCGTATGGTTAAGAAACTTTTTCCTCAACAATCAGGACGATCTGAATGCTTTCTATCACGTCAGTATTGAAGATGCCATTTGGGATACAATAGAAGATAGCGACAAGATTGAGTCCATGCTGTTAAAGTTGGGTGAAAGCGATGACCTTGACACCCTATTCAGGCCCCTCAACAATAATGAAATGGCAGAGTCATTACTCCAGAAGGACAAAGCAAGGCTCAAAGATCGGTCCGTTCACTCTTCATGGCTTCGAGTCTATGCAATCCGTCTTTCCACTGGTGCATACATTATTACAGGTGGAGCCATCAAATTGACTTTTAAGATGGAGGAACGAGAACATACAAGAAATGAACTTGATAAGATAGAAAAAGTAAGAAACTTCCTGTTAAATGAGCGTATTATCGATGATGGCAGCTTTATAGAATATATTGCAGAAATTTAAAACGATAACGGGTATGAGTACAATTGAAGAAAGACTGCGCAAACATTCACCTGAAAGTCCTTCAAGATGGAGGGAAAAGGCTGAATGGCGTCAAAAAAACAAGTCATGGCTACGCTATTCACAACTTGTGGCCATTCGTATGCTTGATCAGATGGCGATTGAAGGACTGACACAGAAAACTCTTGCAGAACGCATGGGTTGTAGCCAGCAGTATGTCTCAAAAATCCTTAAGGGGCAAGAGAATCTATCTCTTGAGACCATCAGCAAGATAGAAGAAGCACTATCACTTGAATTATTTCCCAAAACACTTGAGGTTGCTTAAAAAACAAACAAGGTGCAGAATTTGAGCACCTTGTTTATTTTTACTCTCACTCTTATTCCCACACCACCAAGTCACGAGGCAAATCATTTTTCTTTGCCTCGCCACGATTTCCATAAAAATAATAATCAAAGCGGTTTCATTCTTCAATATCTCATTCTTAACAGTTCAATTCGATAGTCATTGTTTTCTGATTCCGATGCAACCAATTCCTTCATGGTCATTGCTCCATATTGACGCATCAACCGTTTACACTCATTAATCATACTTTCAGTTACGGGACAATCGTTTAAGAGCGTACGTGGTTGCTTATTCAGCAAATCCATCCCAGTTTCTCCAACTTTGACGAAATTGACGTTGGCACCATTCTTTAATAGCCATCTCAGTTTATTGATATAGAAGTATGGATCCATTTTTGAAGTATTACAGGCCATAAAGCGTTCGACACACCAATGAACACCGCGCAGGTAGGCTGTGTCCTTATTCTTGAAATAGTCAAGCACTCGTTCTGTTTCTTCCCATGACCTGTTTGCATGATAGTTAATGTCATTAATCCTGTCATGTAACATGTCCCACCACACTTCCTCGATATATTTAGGACGGTATTTATTCTCTACTATCATCCTAAGTTTTGGTATATTTGCTTTGATGGTATCAAGGGAATGTTTGTTGAGAAAGTCTGTCCATTTAAACTCTATAGCAGGCGGAAAACAGCGTTCGTTATAGTGAGTAAGCATGAGCATCTTTGTCTCACCAACCTGTAATGAATCGTCATGACCCAATGCAAATTCCAGTCTGCCAAGTCGCTCACTCTTACCGATGGAATACCTTATTGCCCTAAGCTCTCCTGCTAACGGTTCCTCTCCCGGGGCCTTCCATACTTTGACGAGGTAATACCAAGAATTGCTATTAGCTCTCATCTTATATGCTTGCCGCAAGCAGTCACAAATGCCCATCTCTGATTTAGAGTGCAAAAGATATACGTTATACTCATAGGAGAAGGAATTGTTGAACAATCGCAAGTCTTCCTCAGTCATTGGATACTCATCCTCAGAGTTAACCAACATCTCTGAAATCTCTCTTCCAGTTTTTCGGCTGAGACGCATCCATACGCCATCAAGATATACCACATTGGGGTCATCATCGACTTCATGACCAACATATTCCTGAACAGTGAGTACTTTATTGTCGGGATGAGAGAAGTCAAAGGGAGGTTCATTGTCATCATCTTCCTCTAACCGAGTAAAATCAGTCAGGATCTCCTCCATGTTGCTATTAATGTAGTGCCAATGGTCACCTAAAAGAACTACATAGACATTACCTCCCCATCTGTAGATGTCATCATACAAAGCAGGTATGAGGATATTGCCATCATGGTCTTTCCAACCAAGTTTACCATTATTTGCATATATGTATCCTCTTTCCTCGTACTCTGTCATTGCTTCTATACTTATTTATTGTTGTTCTTGAACTACCTTACACTTTTCAATCTCCGTCTTCACCATACGCTGCACTTTGAAGAAGTCATTAAGAGTGCTAACCAAATATCCTTTTAGATCTGGAATTTGACGGACAAACAGCATATTCTTCTTCGAATGCACGCCAATTTCCTCCGCCTCTTGGTTGATGGTATACAACACTGTACAATTGACATGGGCATTGGTTGCATTAATAGTTTTCTGCATAGCTGCAAACTCTTCTACATCACAATATGTTGACATGTGGTGCCACCAAAGATCATACACATTGATAAAGTAACACTCGTTGTCAGCCTCAATCATAAATCGTTCACCTTGATAGGTGAAGAATATCCTGATATCATCCTCTTCCCTTCCTTCCTCATACTCACATCCCATTTCCCTCAATGTTTCCAACACCAAGTCTCTCGTCTCGTTCACAAACGTATCATTAGCCATATTTGCTTCAACAGGTTTTTCTACATCTGCTGACGTATTCATATTCATACTCGCGTCTTGGTCATTCTTGTACATCTTATAAAACATGTACACCCCAAGCAATGCTGCCATTACAATAAATCCTTCCATAATCACTACAAAATTAAATTTGGTTGCAAGGCTGCGATTAAGCGAGAGCAAAGAAAGCTTGCTTTCATTTGCCGAGCGTGAGCAGGCTTGCACTATTTTTAGTGCAAAGATAGTCAGTTCTATCATTGCAGCCAAACAATTTCGCTCCACAAGGCTTGTGAAAATGAACTTTTTATTCCTTGCTTAAATCACCTATCATTTTTTTGACAATAGGCTCCATCTTTGGAATATCCTCTTCTAAGGTTCGAAAAACCACATCAGTGTCGATTTCAAAATAGTGATGCGAAATTTTATCACGCATCCCCATCACACCTCTCCAATATACATCTGGATAATTTTTCAGCAATTGACCATTCGTTTGCTTATCCAATCCTTTAACAGTTTCACCAAGGGCTATAAGGTTCATACAGATGGCATCAAGGCGCATCATGCCACCTGAAGAACGCAAAAATCATTAGGAGTTTTAACAACATTGGCCCTTTCTGTAATAAGTTCCAACATCGTCTTAATTTTCTAAAGACTGTCAAGAACTATTTCTATATCAAACGTATATACCATCCCTTATAATTCTTTGACGCAATAAACTATTCATATTGTCGCGCACCCTAACAAGGTCGACCTTACATTCAAGCAACTGTTCAAGTTCAGCCTGAATCATATCTAAGGTCAATAGAGATGGGGCCTCACCTTCGTAGCAGACATCTAAGTCGCTATTATCCGTTTGTTCACCACGAGCCACAGAGCCAAAGATGCCAAGTTTCGTCATCCCATATTTCTTCTGAGCTGTTGGCTTGTAACGTCTCATCAGAGTTAATATTTCAGTTTGCGACTTCATCTTATGACTAGAAATTATTCATTCACCCTGCAAATATAAGAAGTTTTTTTCAAAGCACAAAGAAAAAGAAGAAAAAATGATTTTATTCCCACACCGCCAAGTCACGAGGCAAATCAATTTTCTTTGCCTCACCACGCATACCTTTTATTATATATGGTTCAACAGCCTTACTGTCCATAACATTTATAAAGGCTTTGCGGATTCTGGCACACTTCTCGTTGATAGAGTTCAGCAGCGGATTCGTCACATCCTCGATGCTCTGCACCACCCTATCACTCATCCCATAAGGTTTCAGCTTCACGTATATCTTCGACAATTCTTCTCTGTAGTCAGGAAGATCCTTAAAGACAATACCTTCAGGATGCGAAAGAAACAACAGATAAACGGACTTGACGAGTGGCTCCATGCGAACTTCGACGCGGTTTTCTCCAACAAGAATCCTATAGTCTTTCGTTACATACAATTCTGACAACGCCTCTTCCTCATGAAGTACAGCCTCAATTGCAGCATCATCAACACCATAATGCCTCAACTTACGAACCATAGCCTTCATCTCACCCAACAAAATTGAGCAATTTAACTGTCCGAAATCATTCGGAGTCATAACAATCATCTGACCACTTACCATCTTTATCTTTAGTTTTTCTTTTGCAAAGATAGTTAATTGCATAACTATTGCCAACAAAAAAACGGGCTTCTGTACGAAATGCCCGTTTTAAAGTTTGAAATGAATAGTCAATCCCTTATTTCCTCTCAGAATGCGGCTTTTCCCATACAATATAATTTACCACGTCAGGGAAATCGTATTCATCAGCACCCGTAAAAAAGCGCCTTCCTTTGATGTCAACAGCCCATCTCACCGCTGCTCCACTACCTGCTAAAGCTATAGCGTCAGATACACCATCCTTGCACAACGCCTCTGCAAAATCGCTGAAAGTAACCCTCATATCCGTCTCAATGATGCAGAGCCGACCGTCATTCAGCCTGCATAAAGAGCGGCGCAAAGCCTCAAATTTCGAAATCACCTTACAGACAACCTTACCTTCACTGACCAGAGCATGTTGACGGAAGAAATCGCCCTTCTCCTCGATTGCTTTTTCAAAGAACGACGTCGCAAGAGCATTGCCAATAACCAATGTATCCTTTAGAATTGCACAAAAACCATATTTCGATTTTGAATGACTGCGTAATTCACCTTGATACACAAAAGCACCTACCACCTCATAATGATCGTTATAGGTACCATAGTCAGCAGCCATCGCACCTAATATCAAATCCTCAGGAATCTCTTTGACAACACCCACCACCAGTTTTGGACGAGCATTGACAGGAACATATCTATGGAGACTTATATTATTGATCATCGTGTCCGACATCTCGACATATGCCGGATTCCCCTCAATGCTATCCTTCATCTCCGGAACAGTCTTCACTGGTGCTGACGACTGTTCTTGTTCCGTGCAGCCTCTTACAAAGAGCAACACCAGACCTGCAGCAAGGGCAACTATTGCAATCACCACCATCATCCACGGGAACCTTCTATGTGGCTGTGGCTCCTGCTGACTCAATTTCGGCTTAGGGCCAATTACGCGAATCTCGTTTTCGCCTATATTGTCCAGTCTATCCATTATCACTCATATTTTCAATCATACCTTTCAATTGTACCAAGGCCTCACGCGAAGCCTCCCTCACATATTTCTTCCCAGAAGAATCCAATAGATACAGTTTCTGCTTGGTGACATTGATATAGCAGAGATATCTCATGTTGATGATCAGTCCACGTCCTATTCGGATGAAGTATCCATACGAAGAACGCAGTTGTTCACCGATAAGCCTTTCTATCTGGCCCAACTGCGATGCCACAATAAAGTTCTCTCCACCAATAGCACATATATGCGAATAGTTGCCGTCAGCGGTTATGCAGACAACATTCTCCTCGCGAAGACGCACCATCTCCGTCGACGTTGATACCATCAGATATTCCTGCTCCGGCATAACCAATTATTTTATTATCGCTGCAAAGGTACAAATAATTTTCTATTTCTTTGCCATTTATCATCATTAAAATGGCACTTTCCAAGATGGATTCAACATATTGTCAAGCAAATCTACGAATGCGTCCATCTTCTTACCCTTCGGTGCCAAGTCTTTAATTCTTGCAATAGAATCGATTATTGTCAACAACTTGTTGGGACACTCAATAACATAACGACCTAACAAATAGTCTTTGTCATAACATCCTACTTTTGCATTGACTTTGGGATCAACTATGTGGATAAACTTCTCCACAAGCATACAGCCGAGAACAAGATTCTTATCATATTCTCTTCTAAAAATCGTGTCTACCTTATCGCGTAGACGCGAGTTCATATCTTCTGGTTTATAATCAAAAGCAGACTCTAATTCGTAATCATCAGATGCCACAGCAAAAACGACCTCATCACCTAGGCCAATATACTGGGGTACAACGCCACATGCAATCAGTATAAAGTTAATAGCACTTATTCTTTTTCCGTCTGCATCCCAAAAATTGCGACAACCTTTTATGCTAATCACATTGTCGTATCCATGTATACCATGATCCATGAACTCCTCATCGACAAAAACCTCATTGAATTTCTGGCTTTGTTTTGAGATGTTTTCGTAATCCGTCATACCATTAATCGGTTGTGTCATATCTCAAATCCTTTAGATAAAGAATAATTTTGAAAAGACAAAGGGGAAAAGAAGAAAAACTCGCTTTTATTCCCATACCACCAAGTCGCGATGCAGGGCGATTTTCTTCGCCTCACCACGCAGGCCATCTATATAATAATGTCTGGCTAGATGGTCATCAAACTGGCCCACGAATGCCCCACGAATCCTGGCACACTTCTCATTGATGGAATTCAGCAGCGGATTCGTCACATCCTCAATGCTCTGCACCACCCTATCACTCATCCCATAAGGTTTCAGCTTCACATAAAACTCCGTCAGCTCCTCCCGATAGTCAGGCAGATGCTTGAACAATATCCCCTCAGGATGATTCAAGAACAGCAGATACACCGCTTTCACCAGTGGCTCCATCTTAATCTCCATATTGTTGTACTCTGGCAACAACAACCTATAGTCCTTCGTTATTACCAGTCGACTCAACTTTTGCTCTGGCTTAACAAGCTGTTCCAATGCCCATTGGCTAACGCCCATCTTCCTAAGTTTCGATATACGCTCTTCAATCTCTTTTATCAATACCTTTGATTCTTTGGCAAACTTCTCATCAGCATCGGCATTCTCATTTGGTTTCTTAGTTTGATATGCCCGTCCTGTGGGTTTGGGGAAATAGTCATATGCTGCACATAGCTTTCTGACAAATCGTTTCTCGTCAATATCATCCTCAGGGTCAAAGCCAATACACTCAAATAATGAGTAGCCATCTTCTTCTCCCCTATATCTGGCAAAGCACGGAGTTATATTGCTCCTGTTTTCAGGAACAAGCATGTAGTCAAGCAAGAAGCTACTAGTCAATTGCGGAATTGATGCCAAATCTTCACGACATATACTCGGAACCACATAGTATATCGACTGTTCTTCCTTTGAAAGTTGGGTAGATAAGTTGGGTAGATAAACAAAGTGAGGCTGCACGTAACGATTCCCATCAAAGCATTCTTGAATATAATCCAAATTCCTTTTTATTATCTGATTGATACGCTCGTCATATACATTTTCTACATATATTATTTCTTCAGAACTTGGTTTAAAAGGCAAATCTTTCAATCTAAAAGCAAATTGATGGAAATGATACCTTTTCGTTTCTTGCCATTCCTTCATGCGCATTGCCTCTTCCTCTTCTTTTAAGCATTTTGCACGGTTTTCTTTATATAAAATGTATGGATACGCTAATACAAGAAACACACACAAAGGAATAAAGAAAAGGCCCATCATGGGTATTTTCCACTCTTTCTCACCTTGCTTCCACTTATCAACAGATACCCAAATAGCAGAAGCGAATGCTATGACATTAATAATAACCAAAATGATTATGACGATTTCCCAAATATCCATATTATTCCCATATTATTAAATCACAAGGCAAGTCTATTTTCTTCGCTTCGCCACGCATACCATATATATAATAATGTTGGGCAAGACTCTCGTCAAATTGTGCTATAAATGCCCCACGAATCCTGGCACACTTCTCGTTGATAGAATTCAAGCAAGGATTTGTCACATCTTCTATGCTTTGTATTGCCCTTTCGTTCAATCCCCAAGGCTTTATCATTTGATAAATATCTGCCAACTCCTTTCTATAATCTGGCAGATGCTTAAATATGATGCCTTCAGGATGTTTAAGGAACAAGAGGTACACAGCTTTATTAATAGGTTCCATTTTTATCTCCATGTCATTGTAGTCAGGCAAAACGATCCGCATATCTTTGGTAACAACCAATCTGCTTAATTTTGTTTCTTTATTTAATAGTTTTTTCAACAGGTTCTCTGTCAATCCCTTTTCTGACAGTATCTTAATTCTATCGCGTATCTCTTTTACTATCACAGCAACTTCATCATCGCGCAATATCCAAGTATACAATTCGTCAGCATATTCTTCTGTACTGCCTTCATCAATGTCTGGTCTTTCTGCTTTACAGTACACTGCGGCAATACCATAATCATCATGGACTTTTTTGACAATAGTATCAAGCTGAGCTGTGATATCTTCATCGCTGCCCTCTTCCAATGGATAATATTGACCTAAGATATATTTTGCTCCACGGTTTTCCTTGTCACCAATGAAGAACATCATTCCGTGCTTTATCTTCACAGCATCATCCGAATACCATAAATAAGGAATTGGGTATGACGAGTCCATCTTTATACTCATCTGGAAATCTTCAGGCAAATCAGGATGAAGATATCGTAACATATCTCCTGTTTCAAGTTCTTTGCTGTAACATGGCAGATAGACAAACTTATACATGTGGTATAGACGCAAATCCTGATGCCTTTGAAAGAAACTGTTCAGTACCTCATTGTACTCGTTCTCCACATATACAATCTCTCTAACATTTGACCATATGTCCACATAAAGCCCCATCTCAGTTTCGAATTCAAACGTCTTAATACCGTCCTCAGCGCGTGGCAATTCTTCTCTGGTCAATTCACCATTGAGATACGCTTTCTTTATGCGTTCATATTCTGCCCTCTTTTCATTCAATCTAACTTGTTCTGCCTCATACTCAGCTTTATGTTCCCTAATCAACTGATAGTGTTTCCTGAATCCACCATCTTTCCAGATTTCCGACAAATATTCTTTCAATTCATAAAATCCCCCAAAAATCATCATCGGAATGAAAAAAAGCATGGCAGGTAACATCCACCATTCCCGCTTTTTAAACTCTTTCTCGTCCAAAAGAAGTGCTGCAAAGGTTATTATGAAGACTATCGCTGTAATAGCCCCACAGATAATCAGTATGATTTGCCAGATTGTCATATTGCTTGTATTAATAATTCATTTTTCAATGCCAACACATCCATACATGTCGTCAACGGAAAATATCTAATTGTTTTCTCATCAATTGCTCTATGATATTGTTAGTTTCGTTCTTCTGTCACTTATTCCAGACCTTTGGCATACTCATAGTATGCCTAGAGTTTGGCTACACTATGGTTCGGGCCTATTTCCTTGCATAAATAAGGTTCCATAATAAACGGATGTGTCATGTTTCAAATACATTATGACGTTTAAAACAAAATAGTATTTTCAAACCCCAGAGCTATTAAATTCGATTATCTCCCATATGTCCTTTTCATGTTGGCCATCAAAACCAATCTTTTTAACGACAATTTTATGCCCTTTAAACTTAGTATTAATCATCTCCTTAAAGTTGCTTTTATGAACAAAAATAGTGTTCCCATCTCCAAGTCTAACGATTGGACTGCCATGATGCACCCATATAATTACCCCCTCCAGGACCTCACCAATGTTTGTATTTCGATAATTGCCTGCATTCTTATTCTTTACCTTATAAGGCTGGGCTATGACATTTATCTTTGTTTTCCATCCATAATATTTGGGATTGAGCCTACAGATATTTATTATAGTAAGTTCTGCTATAATTGGAACGTTATTTTTCCATGTCTTTTGGACTAAAGATTTTGACACAAGAAAATCTTTTCCTGCGACAGTAAATACTATGGATTTTTCCCTTATGCCTGTTTTCTTACCAATTATTGGTATTATATTGGCTGTCTCAATCTTTGTCTGAATAACTTCGCCTTTGTTAATTGTTACATACACCCCTTTATAGGTCGTGATTTCGTCATTTGAACAATCAATCACTTTCTTTCCTTCTTGGGTCTTAATTCCCCATTTCCCCATGATAGAGTATTTTATGTTGCCGTCGGCTAATTTTATCTCTTTATCAGGAACAGGTCGCCCTTTATCATCTATATATCCACTGAAAGGGCCAATCTTAACGATAGCTTTCCCATCTATTAATTCGCCAATTTCGTCATACTCTTGCTGTAAAAACTCCTGTTTTGTTTCATCAAATAGTCTATAAATAATCTTGTAAACACTTTTTCTACTAACAACAAGAATATTTGAGGTCCATTGGGCGATAGTCATGTTGCGACATACAATAATGGTTTCACCATCTGTGTTGATAACACCCTTATAACCATTAATCTCAATAATTATCTTTGTATTATTGAGTGATTCTGCATTGGATATTTTCTTTTCCAACCCCAAGAGGATGTCTCCTTTGGAATCTAATATCTCCCAATATCCCAAAAATATCCGTCCTTGCAACCCACACGAAAAAAATTTAATATCACTGAAAATGGCGTGTCCATTTGCATCGATCTCACCTTCTTTTCCCTCCTTAGATACTTTGGCCTTTCCATCAACAAGATTACCTATTGAAGTATATCCACTTAATAGTATGTCCCCCCTTATATTAATTAGATCATAAGAGGTTTTAATACTATAAATAGCATAAGGTGACTCTCTTTTGCATATATAAATATCATTGTTCCAAATAATATAGTTAGTATATTCGCATGGAATTATAATCCTCCCACTTTGATCATTCAAACCAATATAGTTTTCTTTTTTTACGCATACAAAACCATTCTCTATTTTTTCAACATTATCACAATTGTGGGCAAGTTCTTGAAAACTTGGCAATTTAACTGCAGTTCCCCCTATCAGCAACAAATCATCCTCAATTATTTTAATAAACGGAAATTCGATTTGGAACTTATCTGGAATTGTTTTTGTTGTTCCATCCAAACATACTATAGAAAAGAAACTTGTTTGAGAAGACCACCCAAAATGACCTTTACCCCTTCTTTCTAATATTAAATAGGGGATACGGGTATCTGCTATTATTTTTGTATATATTGGTGGTACAATTTCGTTCCCCTCGCTATCCAAGACCCCTTGATGTTCTCCATTATAGAAAAGAGTAAGATTATGAGCAATAGAAACAGAAGGACGAGAATCAGACCATTCTTTGACATATTCACCATCATAATCCATGTTATTCCATTTTCCGTCTTGTTTACGTTGGACTTGAATAACTTCACCTGTCTGGAAGTTCATACTTATAAACTCCTCTTCAACGATTTTGTTTCCTTCTAAGTCTATAAAAATGGTAGCTGTTCCTATATGAGCAAGTATTTTTGTTCCATCTATAATATAGAAGATGGAGAATGCCTCCTCATTGTTTTTGTGATGGAGTTCGACTTTTTCCACTCTTTCACCCATTACTTCTCGTATAACAAAATCACCAGCAAAGCGTTCTCTGAAAGGTTCTTGCATATTGGAGAGCCAAAAAAAATCCTTGCTTTCTGCAATATATGAACTCCCTGAAAGCGGAGTGATGTTAATGTACTCACATTTACGAGCCATTTCACCATACAGATTTACCAGTCCTTTTTTCCTATTAAATCCAACAATAAAAGAACCATCTTCTCTTTTTTCACAAGAAGTAAAACTTGGCTCGATAATAACAGTTGCGCCATATTTGAATCCTATTTTCTTCTTTTCTTCAAAAGGAATTACGCATCCACCTCGTTCCTTCACCAATTCGATGGTTTCAAGACGTTTTGTTTCTTTGTCTTGAGCCCTCTGCTCCAATTCTTTTATATGATCTTCTCGCGATTTCTGCTCATAAACATATTGATTAACCATCTCTGGGTGTGTTTTTAGATACAGTTCTTCTGCATCAAAGAAGTATGGTTTGAATGTATCTTTATCAAATTTTAGTTGGTCAAGTGTCACAGGTTCACCACCAAATCGTTCCTTCGTATTTTTATGATGCCAACTTAAATCGGGGTCAAGCCAATTGCATTTCAATACGAGTTGTTTCTGTCCCCGACTCCATTGTCTGGCATCTTCGTCGAAGATAAAGGCATTCCATTTGTTTGCGAAATAAATATCTTTCATCGCTAAATTGTTCAGATCAACGAACTTCTTGTTGTCCTCGAAATTGAATACCCAAATAATGTAATAGCCATTCAAGCGGTAGAATGTGTCACGTTCGTTTATGACGCTAAGAAATGTCGTGGATAATTGTATCTCAAAGACTATATGTTTATCTTGAAAATCAACCTGTACATCTGGTTGTCTGAAGTTGAAAAATGGCAGGGAACTATAAACTCGTTTTTCTGTTTCAACATTCTTAACGCCCAATGCTAAGCTGTTTGTGTCATTGAGACAGTCACAAAGTTGTTGCTTTATAATCTTATGCCGCTGACTCTGCCCAACCAAAGCGTATTTGCGGCGATTAATTTCATCCTCAGACAAACCCGTTGTTGTTCTCTGACAATAAAAACTATCATTTTTGTGAGTAAATACAGATGGTACGCCACGCTCATCACCTTGACCTGAAATACGAATCATTTCCAAACATTTAGGACATATAAATCGTCGCTTATTCTGAGATATGCATTCTTGGAAAATAACTCTCCATTTCTCTAATTCGTCCATTGGTTTACTAAAAAAAATATCAGCATCAATGGTCTCGCCAGTTTCCAGATCAAGTATCTCCTTTATTGTTCTGTCGCGTTTCTTTCGCTTTGTTACTTCTGCTGTGTTTTTATCAGTTCCATCCTCAGTTTTTTTTTCCAAAGCTTTTGACTGCGCTATTTGATATTTATCTTCTTCTTTATTTTGCTCTTCAACTTCTTTCTCTTGTTTACCGTTTACAGTAGTATCTTCTGGCTTAGCATCTATAACTAATGCCTTAAGTCTTTTTTTTGTCTCATCAAGAAATGGGGTTATTTCCGTGCTATGCACTTTCAACCAATTCTGAATGTTGATTATATCAGAATTAATAAAATTAAGTTCTTTAGCAATAGAATCTTTTTCATTGATTCCTGTCTCACACCTCTTTTTGTCTGATTCAAATTTAGTCTTGTTGGTTTTAAGATCTTTTGTTTCCTGTTGGATCTGGTGAATTGATGTTAGTAGATTAGCTATGTTCGAAACACAATCATCATATTTCTTCTTCGCATTATTGATTTCGCCTTCTTTTTGAGCAATCTCATCCAATATGAAACGCAACTCTCGTTTCTGCTCAACATCACTTTTTAAAGTGTCTACCTGTATTCTGATGTCGTGTTTACGTTTCTCTAAGTCAGCCTTCTGTTGATTGATTGCATTCCTTTTCAGCAACAAAGATTTGAGACGAGTTTTATAATCAACTGACTCGTTCTTGTATTTCTCTGTTTTTTCAAGGATTGACAAAACAGTACTGCCCAATAATAGTTTTGCAATTTTCATCTTCATTCTGCTGGTATTTCGATTGCGTTTTTAACACGTCTTTCATAATCTTCAATTTCACGTTGAAGCACAAGTAGATTTTGTTTGTTTATGTTTGACAGAGTCAGTTTCTCCTCAAAATTATCCAAAGCCTTCTGCCACTCATCTTTTAAACTCGCAAGGTTGGCTCTTATATTCTTCCGTTGATCTAATTTTCTCTCTAATACATTTCTTTCGTCTTTTTTTTCGTATTCTAATTTTAGGGTTTCTACTTTATGAGACAAATTATCGACCTCTTTCTTCAAAGATAATTTTTCATCTTTCAATCCTTCCATTTGTTTTATTAGCCCATCATATCTTTCTTTTGATGATTGAAGTTGGCTTTGTACGTTCAATAATTGTACTTTCTTTTCTTCTAATCTACTTGTTAGCTTCCCTTGTGCACCATCCAATTCCACGTCTTTCAAGAAATTGCTCAAATATTCTTCAGTTGATTTCTGTTCGTCCTTCAAGGAGTTTAATTCTTGAATCAACGAATTCACAGATTTATCTAATAAACTACACTCATTTTCTAATGCTTCGTTTGTGTTACGAGCACTTATATACTTGTCCTTGGTTTCACGCATTTCCCTCTCGGATTCCGCCAAGTCCTCGTGTATATCACTGCCAAGTAATATTTTTGCAAGGAAATCTTTTACAGTCATATAACTTCGTGTTTATATACTATACTATCCTATTATACTCTCGCTTTCATCATTATGCTTACCCTTATTCTTAAGCACAGCTTCTTTGCTGGTATTTGCATAGCAATACACGCAGAAGTGGCGACAGGTATTATACATGCCAATGTCTTTGCTTACCATACAACCGCATATCTTGCGCTGACCCTTGTCCTTCAGATTCTTGGGTTTATCAGGAATCGGTGGTATTTCGCCAAACATATCACGTTCTGGCAACTTACCTGTATGGAGATAATATACGAGTTCTTCATCATCTGCAAAGATGCGTTTCATTAAATCGCCATCAATACAGCAATTATGCTCTATTCCATATTGTGACAGTTCCATATCTTCTGCACATGTTGTCATTTGGAGATTCCATCCATCCTGCTTCCATATCTCACGCAGTTTCACAAGCCCATCAACTATTTCCATTCGTTGGGCATCAGACATTTCTGCCCTTTCTACATCTTCTTTCGTGAAATATGAAGTTTCCTTAATTAAGTTGTTCTGCACCTTGCGATATGCTTTCACGTCTACGAAACTGAAAACAAGTTTATCTGTATAACTTTTCAACTCATTTCCAATATGCCATATTCGTGTCAACAGCATACGAGGTGTAAGCTGTGGCGTCACGATGAGAGGATCAAAGCGCCAAATCACCCTTTCTTTACCTATTTGTTGCGACAACTTTTTGAATGTCTCAATTCGTTTGGCTACTGGCGGCACATTCGGTTCAAAGCCCTCTTGCATATAATCATTCAGCGTCACTTGAAAATAATAATGTATTCCACGCTTATCAAGTTCTGACAGGTATGGGATGATTGGCTCTGGATTCTTAGTCCAAAACACCACAACCTTGCAGTTCTTGAACGAAATATACATCGGTTGTTGGTTGAACGGATTATACCAAACACAATATCCTTTAGCCAAACGATTAAAGAACCACTTGGCATAAAAGGCAGGTATATCCGTTGAACGGCTAGCAGATATTATTACTGGGGCCGTCGCTTCTTTCTTTTCTCCTTGATTTGTTACAATTGTCACTTTATCATTCATCATAACACTTGCTTATTAATGTAAAATCAATGAAATATCCTCCAATTTATTGTCAATCAAGGAATTTATATCATCATTTTGATATAATACATTCGTAAATGTTTTAGGCATGTCTGCAAAACCTATCCAGGCACCCCACAACATAAAGGCATAAGCTTTACTCGAAAACTTTTTAATCATCATATATCTTTCAATTTGATCAAATCCTAAAGGTTTTACAAAGAAAGACATTATAGATTGTAAGACTGGCATACCTTCTGGTATGTTAAATGAATCCACACGTTGGTTTTTATATGACCAATATTCACGTAATGTTTTTAAAATCATCCTACCAGAATCTACCATAGATAAAGGAGTAGATTTAAACATCTTTGCGGATTCTTCCAAAACGAGGAGAACAGAGTGCTCTGACAATTGTTTAGCGGTTGTACTGTTAAGAATACAATTCAACAGAATATTAAAATAGCATGTTTCAGGATCATCTGGATTACTTAACAAATATAAAGAATCTGAGATTGAAACCTGTGAAAGATCTACTATTCCTCCGTTTGTTAAACTTGAGGCGTTTTTAATCAAATCATTAAGAATATCACTTATTCTAGTAAATATGACTGATAAAATGTTGTCAAATTTATTAGAATCATCATTCAGTTCTTGATCAATCTGATAGAGTCTATTTTTATATTGAATGTATTCGGCATTCCCATTCTCAAATTCTTCTATAATACTTTTAAGCTGTCGTTTGCGTTCATATTCGACTGTATCTTTTTTAAAATACAGCCTCGATTTTCCCACCCTTTCGCCATTTGCCTTTTCCAAGGCTTTGATACTATCAAGTTCTTTTCTTACCTCTATTATATTATAAGATTCTTCAATCCCAGAAATACGATCTTCAATATAAGTCTTTTCTTTCAGTAAATTATCTTTTTTCTGGTTATTATATGATTGTTTTTTCTCTTCAGAGCGCATCTTTGCCAAATTGATTACCTCTTTATATTGGTCGAGAAGGACATCAAAAGAATTGCTCCCCCCCATAGTCTTGAAATACAGCTCTTTGCAGTTCCTAATTCTTTCGCTCAGATCCGAATTCTCATCAAATACATCACTCATCATTATTTGAGTATTCATTCCTCCGAAAGAATTCTTGATATCTCTCAGATTGTTTTGCAATAACAAACTAACTTCGTCAGAAGAAGTATATTGCCCTCTTGCATAGCCAACTATTGCCCCTTTGATTTTATTAAATTTGTTATCGTAGTTAACATATGCCCCTTTCTCATAAGAAATTGGATTACTAAATGCTGTGATTCCTTTGACTTTTTTTGATTCGATGCTTTTAACATCAAATGTAGACAAATACTTGTCAAGACATTTCACCTCAAGTAATATTTGCGATTCTGCAATCAAACTATCTCTTAACTCTGGTGTACTAAATCGAAAACTAACTAATCCTTTCTTATAATATATTGTTTTAGGATATATGAATGCTGTTTTCAATCCTTTAATTGGGCTAAGACAAGAAGACTCAATTAAAGAATCATCAATTATTAATGATATATTACCGCCTAAATCTTTGGTAGAAAGAATCAGATAGTTCGCCCTTTCTTTTTCACCACTCAAATACCGACTCAGATTATTTCCAAAATTTCTTTCTGAATAAAAGGAAAAAGGTGAAATGCTTTCTGTAACAAAAGATTCCAGAAGATTCCATGAACTTATTTCTATATAATATTGCATAATACTTTTATTTAAATTCGACAATGTCCTGATTGTTTATGTTTTCCAAATAAGAGGTTCTGACCCCTGAATATGAGATGTAAAGGCTGTGCGAAGCTCGAGTACATGCCACAAAGAAATCATGTCGCCTACCCACATGACCTTCATTAGTAAATGGGACAAAGACATGATCAAATTCTGATCCTTTTGCCGCATAATAGTCTAATATGCAAGGCAAGTCGTTATTTGAAAAGTCCAACGTATTAATTGTATGAAAAGGGACTTCTTTGCCCGTTCTATAGTGAGTCTGAACTTCGGAGATTCCATTATCTGCCAATAATTTCACCACCTCTTGAACTTCAGAATCATTTTGAACAAGGATAGCCACATCGTCCAATGTCTCATTTTGTATTTTATTCGCGATCCATTTTATTTCATCTGCTCTTGTTTGGCACTTTTTTATAATTGGTTTCGGGTATGTCGGAAAATCACTATCACCTCCATTCTTCATATTGTTGGTAAGCAAATCTATTTCGGGCTGTGCTATCTTCTGCGCAACTTTTGCTATAGCTTTGGGAAGACGATAATTATATTTTAAATCAAATGGCTTAAAATTAGGAAAATTAAGTCTCAATTCATTGATGGAACTACCTGTGCTAATCATTTTCTGATTTGAATCCCCTAACAGAGAGATGCTTTTGCCAACCTTCGGAATGAATCGATTGCAATAATCTATAACATTAAAATCCTGAGCCTCATCAATAATCAGGTAGTCAATTATAGATTCACAAGGCTTATATAGAGTGCCACTGGGAACTAAACAATACTTCGAGTTAGTAACAGAAAACTGATTGTCCATTGCAACTTCTTTGAACCAAGATGATCTTCGTCCCCAAGCATTATAATAACGAGCATCTACCCAGTCCGCAAAATCAAGCCCAAAAGAACCTGTTTCACGATTGACTTTTTCAAATTTTCTCACGATATTACCATTAACAAGATATATTGGAGAAGGCAATACCCTTACAATTCCCGCAAATCCAATATTTTGTTTCACACAATACACATCACCAATCAAATCAAATCCGCGATGTTGCCATGCCCAATCATATGCAATACGTTCATTATCAAGTCCCAGTTCTTTCATTCCATATGCTATCATTCTTCTTAACGCTACCGTCATAATAACAATTGCATAAGAACCTTTGCCTTTTGCCTGCAAAGCTCTGTGTATTGCAAGATTAGTTTTTCCACTACCTGCAGCTCCTTGTACGATGATATTCTTGTCAATGCTCTCAATGATAACTTCTCGCTGAATATCATCAAGATTTCTTATAAACCAATTTTGAAGTCTCATTATATATGCTTTAAAATTTATCAATAAACATGGGCTACTTTCTCTTTTGGCTCATAGATTATGTACTCTCCTGTTTGAAGTTCGTCTGAGCACTCTTTTACAAATTTACATTCTTCATCTTTATATTCTATCATCCAGGGAATTTGGAAACCTCTTTCGATAATTTCTAGTGTATTTTTAATTTCTCCGTCAACACATTCTATCTGTTTCTTCAAAACATTACGGATGGTATTCATCATCGGTAATCGTACCCTACGAATTTCCTTTATCTCATAACTATCATAGTCATCAACTAATATAAGATTTACATAGTCATCCGAACCATTAACCCAATCTTTAACATCTATATTATTTCTATTCTTGATAATAATACTTCCTGTGACTCGTAAATATCCTGTTGTTATCAAAATTGTAGGAATACAACGATATACGAAAAGACTTATACTTAACCATGAATCATTAAAATAATTTCTCCTTGAAGGTGCTAGTCCTATAATAATATCCAAAGACTTTTCATTAAAGGAGTATTTTACTTCATAATTCATTGGAGCAAATTCAGGACATTTCTGTCCAATTTCATATTGGCATACTCCTTTATTACTGAAACTAAATTCTGTTTTTGACTTCATAATTAATTTGGTTTTATTTGAGATTATTTATACTACTATTCTTTATTATTCTCCATGCGACTTTAGTTACATCGTTGGCTATACAAGAATGAGAAATTGTGTAAGTTTGATTATACCCTTGGTTTCTTTCAACAACACTGCAATTTGCCGCCATTATACCTCTGTCCATCATCATTGGTAACCATTCATTTGAAGTATTATTGTATGTGGTTACATCTACAAGTAAAATCATTCCATTTTCCGATAATTTGGGTAATAGGAACTTTGAAATATGTTCATACGCATTTTGCTGTTCAAATTGTTGCTTCGTCACGAATTCACATATAGCCTTAAATGAAATAATCAAGTCAAACTTTCTTTTTACAACTTTATTAAGAACATTCAAATCGTAAAAGTCATCAATACGGAGTTGTGCGGAATGACTCTCTATTTTTATCTCAATATGTTTCTTTAATTCCATAAGAACAGTATCATATAGGTGCAAAGCATGTTGATTACCATCTAATGCCACGATCCTAGCATTTTTGACATTGGGACAATTCTCTGACATTGCAGTTAACAACCCTATTATCTCACCGCCAGTTCCACATCCAAAGTCAAAGATTGACAATTCCGCCTTGTTGACAAATTGTTCTGAATGGTTTTTGAAATAATCAGAGAAAATACAATATGACTCAGCATAACTGCGTGGGAAATATGTACCCAGATAGTTAAGCACATCGTTCTTGTCCCAATCAATAACAGTCATATCAGCATTGGAACGGCAATACTTCGCTCCTAATTGCTTGAAAATCAGGTTATCAAGCCATTGCGGTAAAGTTACTCTATCTTGCATAATCGTAATATTTAGCTGCAAAGATATGGATAATATCCGTACCATTCATCAATATGGCAACATTGCCATGCAAAGATGGCAAAATAGTGCTGTTGACACTGCAACATTGCCATGCAAAGATGGAAAAAAGTGCTGATGGCGATGCAACGTTGCCAATGAAATATCAGCTTTAATCATATCGCTTATAATTTGAGCCATTGCCGTTCGTTGTTCTTTAGTCATATTTATGAGGTCTTAGTCATCAATACTGCAAAGGTACATAAATTTTTCTAAAAGAAAAAGTATTTAAGGCAAAAAAGTTGTTTTTCACAAGGCTTGTGAACGAATTCTACTTTGGAAGGTATCAGATTATTTCCTACTTTTGCAGCCATAAATGTTAAGTAAACGCAAGTAAATAACAACAAATTGCAAAAAGATGACACCTTCATGTGACAGCAAATCAGATCCCAGATTCTGGATTGGCCTCATCTTTTCTAATCGTGATTAGCAAATGTTCATGAAGAAACAAAGAATTAAAATTTGGCAAAAAATACAGAAAAAGTGATTTCAACAAAAAGTCAGTAGTCAACATAAAAAAACTCAGCCCTCGCCATCTTTGGCAAGGGCTGAATTCTTTTCAGGGCACGTTTCAGAACGGCGTCTTACATCAGCGCCAGCGCGTCAATCGGTCCGTAGCCAGCACACGACGTGGTCGTGATGGCCGTCAGGAAGGCGGTGAGTGCGGCTACTAGCATCTTCACCGCAATCTCAACAATTCGCTTCTTCATAACCTTTAACCGTTAATCTTTAACCGTTAACCATTAACCATGAACTCTTGGAGCAGCGAGAGCCATCATGCTTGCATGTTTGGCCGAGTCGTGACAAGAGTCAACGAAGTTAACCATGAACCGTTAATCCCCCTGCGCCGTTGCCGTAGCGTAGCTGCTGATGGGAATCTTCTCCTGGTAGGCCTTCGTCTCGCCGTCGATGGTCTTCGTCTTACGCTCCACCACGTAGGCCGCCTGGAACGTACACTCCTTCTTCAGCGCGCGAGAGGTAAGCTTCTCACCCTTCGAGTTCTCGGGAATGAAACGCAGGTGGACGCCCTTGATCAGGTTCTCCAAACCTTCGTCCAGAGCAGCCTGCACCGACTCAGCAGCCCTTCCACCATCTGACTCCAATGAAGGAGTAAAGGTACCAAGACCGTCAAGTTTCACAGGTTGCCCCTGCGTGGCCATCTCCTTCAGACAGGCGACGATGTTCTGCAACACCAGGACTGCCAGCGAGTAGTCCACGATGCGTCCGTGCTCACTCAGGTGACGGGCGAAACCCTTCAGGTTCAGCGGCTCCTTAGAGTCTGCCTCGACATAGTACTTGCCATAGGCTGCTGACTTGGTGTTCTTGTTCTTGCGCAAGTTCACCGGAAACGAAATCACTTCTTTTGCCATAGTTGTGTGTTTTTTTATGGTATTAGAAACGCTTGTGACCAGCTACATCGGGTGGCCACTTCCCGCTTTATGCAACCATCGTGCAAGGCGAGTGAAAAATGAGCTTGCTCAGGCTTTTCCGAGCCGCAACCGATGGTCGCACTAGTAATTTTATTACTAGTGCAAAATTACTCAAAATATCAATGCAAAACAATAGTTCCCCCCAATTATTTTCCTAAATAAATGTTAATTTTTACACGGTAGGGGCGCTCCCGTTTTCCTGCCAACAAAGTGAGTGTTTTCTCGGAGTAAAGAGGTGGTTTGCTCGGAACAAAGTTCCAGTTCACGCAGTTACACAGTTGCGCAGTTGCGCAGTTGCATAAGGTTCTGGACTGTGACTTTTGGAAGAAAGAGAAATTTTTATATTATATATATAATATATTATATATATAATATAATATAAATACCCATTAGAAAATGAAACTTCGCCGACGGTCTATGCAACTGCGCAACTGCGCAACTGCGCAACTGCGTTGTGGGATGTGTGGGGGATTTAGTGAGAAATGGCAGTAAACTCAGGGGGGAATGGTTGACTTGTTAAACTGAAAAGGTTGACTCTATGCCTGAGAACGTTGACGCTATTCCTGAAACAGTTGACGCTATTCCTGAAACAGTTGACACTATTCCTGAAACAGTTGACTTTATTCACACTTAGCCCCTTTTGTGCAGCTTTACAAAGATTTTCGTATAAAAACGTGTTACTTTCAATTATTCTTCGTATTTTTATACACGATATGCCCAATGGCGTCGGATGAATCTGTGAATGAAAAAGGTGCGACAGTGTCGCACCAATTCAACAATCCCCCCATTGGCATCCTGCTCTGCACCCGCAAAGGCAAAAAGATGGTAGAATACGCCCTTGCCGGCATGGACAACAACCTGTTTGTTTCCACCTATATGCTCCAATTGCCAGACAAGAGTACGCTTGAAAGATTCCTGTTAGATGAAATGGAAAATCATAATGATGGGAAATAATGCCGAGTGTGGAAAAGGTCAAATGGAATTTAAGGAATTGTTAGTGTAACCTCACAGGGTGACAGGCACGCTGTGACCCCTATAGCCTTACCCCCAAGGCTATTTGGGCGTATGCATCAAAGATATTGACCTTGCTCTGGTCTTTCTTATAGTTGAAATTGTTGAACTGCGCCTGCAGACCGATGAAGAAATTGCTCCAGTTGTAGGCAATGCCGAGAC
>JAEEGL013750814.1_pt1 | contig 57918 bp, 50 predicted proteins | sample 9134231 | NCBI WGS metagenome assembly JAEEGL01 (sample SAMN16246548, study PRJNA631951) | gut metagenome | biome: gut microbiome; feature: rumen; material: fiber-attached | host: Bos | place: Iran: Karaj | collected 2018-10
CGATCACAAGTTGAAAGTGGTCTTTGATGATTGGGAGGAAGAACTGGACCTTACGATAGAACCCGCTGTAACCCCCCAAGATCTTGTGATCCCCATAGCAGTAGTTGCAGTCCTGGGACTTTCCGGAGGCTGTGCTGCTATAATCATAAAAAAACGTAAAGCGGTATAAGAAAAATTGAACAGGGATTGTCAATTTATCAAAAAAAGTATTATTCACTCGGAAGCGAATCTTGAATTTCCACTTGACAATGAAGTATTTCTTGTGGTAGTATATTGGCTCGTGAGGCAAGACCTCCTCACAGTTACACAAGCTGCTTTAGCTCAGCTGGTAGAGCGCATCCTTGGTAAGGATGAGGTCAGCAGTCCGAATCTGCCAAGCAGCTTTAACTGCACAGAACAACAAGACGCCCGACATGCAAACATGTTTCGTTTGTAATGTCGGGCGTCTTGTTGTTCTGTGAGAGTTATGCCAAGGACAATCGCCAAACAGAAGCCGCTTTGCGGCGACGGACGTTGTTTTTTAACGGACGGTTTGGCGTTTGCCCTGTTTGGCATAACGTAGCAGTTAAAGCTGCTTGCATGCATTTCCGGGCGTAACGGGCAGTGACGGCTACTTGCAGATTGTTCGCTATCCGCTTCCTTCTTTCCGCTTTACTTATGCGCGTTTCTGTGCTATAAATATTCTGAATTAAGGTAGAATCTGCGCGCCAAAGTCAGGTCTGAGGTCAAAGAATAGTTGAAAACAGCAGACTAATTTTATCAAGAATCATCCGACCTTTGGCAAAAGGTCGTTTTTTTTATCAAGGAGGAAAGAATGGAGACAAGAGTGGCATTACTTGGGATCATAGTTGAGAATCCCGATTCGGTGGAGCAGCTTAACAGCCTTCTCCACGAGTACAGGCAATATGTTATCGGGCGTATGGGAGTTCCCTACAACCCGAAGGGGATTTCGATAATCAGCGTTGCGGTTGATGCGCCGCAGGACATCGTCAGTGCATTGTCCGGAAAACTCGGCCGGCTTGAAGGCATTAACGCAAAGACCATCTATTCAAAAAAATAGAAGGCAGGATCGGGCATATAAAGACTGAAGAAGAGGGAATGATTATGGCGGACATCCTTACGGCTTGGGAGTTGATCGAAAAACTGAATGAAGAAAAAAGACTTTCCCTGAATGAATTTACCTGTCTTTTGGAGAACAGAAACAGTGTTGATCGGGAAAAACTGTTTGCCAAGGCAAGAGAAAACGCCAAGGCATACTTCGGGAACACCATATATCTGCGCGGATTGATAGAGATCGGCAATTATTGCAGAAATGACTGCCTTTATTGCGGCATAAGAAGGAGCAATTGCAAAGCGGAAAGATACAGGCTTACAGAGAAACAGATCATGAATGCCTGCGTGAACGGGCACAGGCTTGGGTACAGAACCTTTGTCCTGCAAGGCGGAGAGGACCTGTATTTCACCGCAGGGAAGCTTGCGGACATCATAAAAAGCATTAAAGAAGCCTTCCCGGACTCTGCCGTAACCCTTTCCGTGGGGGAGAGGAGTACAGAAGACTATCAAATGTGGTATGATGCCGGAGCGGACAGGTATCTTTTAAGGCATGAGACTGCAGATGAGGAACACTACGGGAAGCTTCATCCTCCGGAATTGTCCTTGAAACACAGGATAGAATGCCTGTATACCCTTAAGAAGATCGGCTATCAGGTCGGAGCGGGTTTTATGGTGGGATCGCCTTATCAGACAACGGAGAATATTGCCAAGGACCTGGTTTTTTTGAGGGAACTGGAACCGCATATGATAGGCATAGGCCCCTTCATCCCTCACAAGGATACTCCTTTTGCAAAGGAAACTGCGGGAAGTCTTGAACTGACACTGTTCCTTCTTGCGGTGATAAGGATCATGCTGCCCGATGTGCTGCTTCCCGCCACTACGGCCTTGGGAACCATCGCTCCGGACGGACGCGAAAAAGGAATACTTGCGGGAGCAAATGTTATCATGCCGAATCTTTCTCCAAAGGATGTGAGAAAAAAATACATGTTGTATGATAACAAGCTCTGTACGGATGATGAAGCCGCGGAACAGAAGGCAAAACTCGATAAAAGGGTGGAAAGCATCGGATACAGGACGGTAACCGACAGAGGCGACAGCCCCAAATGTAAAGCATCAACTCTTGTATGCCCAAAAAGATTGTGATATACTATATTTGGTATATTTTGAGATTTTTGGAACTAAATCTGTGTTGGGTAGGGGTTCCTCTTTTAATGCAAAGGGACCGGGAGGAATGATGAAACAAAATAATCTTTCTACTTCGATAATGTTTGGCGTTGTTGCGCTTCTTTTAATAACAGTTTTGACCTTGGGTATTATAGTATTCATGAAGAATAAACCGACTGCTGAGCCTTCTTTGCCGGAAGCTTCCGCGATGCCTGCGGCGAGCGAAACCCCGCCTCTTTCGACCTCCACACCGACAGCGGCTGCGACGGAAACTCCGACGCCCACATTTACTCCTGCACCCAAGGGAGTAGTTTGTCTTGATCCCGGACATCAGAAGACGACGGATCAGAACAGGGAGCCTGTAGGCCCCGGAGCGGAAGAGCAGGTTGCAAGGATGGCTTCCGTAGGTGCGGAGAACAAGGACCTGAACATCCTTGAATATGAATGGAATCTCACCGTTTCTGAGCTTGTAAAGGCTGAACTTGAAAGACGCGGCTATACGGTGTATCTTACAAGAAGTGACAATGAGACGGGCCTATCAAATAAGGAGCGTGCGGAGTTTGCCAACGGAAAAAATGCGGACATACTTGTCGGAATACAGCTGGATGCATACAGCGGTTCTTCCGAGGTCAAGGGAGTATATGCACAGATAGCCGACACCGACAATCCCTACGCGGGAGAAAGAGCGGCAAAGAACAAGGAGCTGGCAACACTGATACAGACTGCTGTGGTTGAAGCGACAGGGGCCAAGGCAAGGAGCCTTCAGACCGGAAACAACAAACTGGCGCTTCTAAACTATGCAAAGATGCCTGCCTGCGTGATGCAGCTTGGCTATCTCTCGAGCCCGGAAGAAGCGTCGCTGCTTGCAACCGAGGACTACAGAAATAAGATCGCGATTGCTGTCTGCGACGGAATAGACAGCTATTTTGAAGGAAAATAACAGAGAATGAAAAATATCAAACTGATAATGGAATATGACGGCTCAAGATATGACGGCTGGGTTGAGGCAAAGACCGGCGGCAGCGGAAAAAACGGTTCCGTATCCGACAAGATCTCGGATGTTCTTAAGGAGATGGAGCACAAGGACGTGGAACTGATCGGAGCCATCAGAACTGAAGCCGGGGTGCATGCATATAAGCAGGTGGCTTCCTTTAAGACCGATTCGACCAAGAGTCCTCTTGAGATCAAGCGGTATCTGAACCGCTATCTTCCGAGGGACATAGCTGTTCTTGACGCAAGCTATGCGGATGAGCGCTTTCACCCGGCATTCAATGCCAAGGGCTTTACTTTTGAATACAGGATAACGGTTGGAGAGGTTCCTTCCGTTTTTGAACGAAAATACAATTACTATTACTTTAAAAACCCGGATATGGACAGGATGAAGAAGGCGGCAGCTTTTTTCGTCGGCAAACATGATTTTGCCGGCTTTTCCGACAACAAGAGAATGAAAAAGTCCACCGTCAGGGAGATCACCGCTTTTGACATATACAAGAGCGGTAACGAGATTTCATTTACCGTCAGCGGCGATGATTTCTGGCCGAACATGGTCAGGATAATGATCGCGCTGCTGCTTGAAATAGGAACAGGGGAGAAAGAGGCAACAGTGATCAACAGGATGTTTGAAACAGGCGATCGTTCTCTTGCGCCCGAGGCAATTGATTCAAAAGGACTTTTCCTTACGGATGTAGATTATGAATGAAAAAAGAATGATCATTAAGTACGGACACCTCATTGACCCGGCTGACAACCTTGATGGGGTGTACAATATTTTTGTCTGCGATGGCAAAATTAAAGCGGTAACCAAAGAAGAAATGCTTGAAGGCTTTGAAGAGGCGGAGATCGTCGACGCTACGGGGCTTTGTGTTTTCCCCGGACTCATTGACCTCCATGTGCATTTCAGAGAGCCCGGCTTTGAGTACAAAGAGACCATCGAGACCGGAGCCAAAGCAGCAGCCGCAGGCGGTTTCACCACGGTTTGCATGATGCCCAACACAAAGCCTGTGATCGATACACCGGAAAAGGTACGTGCTGCGGTTCTAAAAGCGGCAAAGGTTACAAAGATCAATGTTCTTCCCATAGGAGCCGTCACAATGGGGCAGATGGGAAAGGAACTTGCGGACATCGAGGGAATGAAAGCTGCAGGAGCCTGTGCTGTAAGCGAGGACGGCAAGTCGGTTATGGATTCCGCTTTGATGAGAAGGGCAATGGAGATTGCAAAAGAGGCAGACATAGCGATCTTCGACCATTGCGAAGATGCCAACCTTGTGAAGGGCGGTGTCATGAACGAAGGCAAGCGTTCTGCTGAACTCAATCTTCCCGGCATTGCCAACAGAGTGGAAGAGATCATTGAAGAAAGAGATATCCTGCTTGCGGAGCTGACCGGAGCAAGGCTTCATCTCTGCCATTGTACAACCGCGGGCTCCACGGTTTTGCTCTCCGAAGCCAAGAAAAAGTACGATAACATCACGGGTGAGACCTGTCCGCATTACATAGCACTTACCGAAGAGGACATCCCCTGCGATTTCGGCAATTTCAAGATGAATCCGCCTCTCAGGACAGAGAACGACCGCCTTGCACTTAAAAATGCGATCACCGACGGCTCTATGGATGTGATCTCCACAGATCACGCACCCCATTCGAAAGAGGAAAAGGAGCAGTCCTTCTTAAAAGCGCCTTTTGGCATAGTGGGACTGGAGACCTCCTTTGCGGTTTGCTACACGGAGCTCGTGAAAAACGGTGATATGACCATCAACGATCTGATCGTCAGAATGAGCGCAAAGCCTGCCGAGATCCTCAAAAGAAAAGCCGGAGCTCTTAAAGAGGGTTATCCTGCGGACATCACCATTGCCGATCTTAATGAAGAATATGAGATAGATCCCTCGACGTTCAAGTCAAAAGGGGTTAATACGCCCTTCACCGGAAAAAAGGTGTTTGGCAGAATAAAATATACATTTGCCGGAGGTTGCAAGGTTTATGATCAAAAAGCTGATTGATGAAATTATCAGAAAGGACGCTCCCATTGTTGCGGGGTTGGATCCTATGCTTTCGTATGTTCCCGAGTGTTTAAAGAAGGAAGCCTTTGAAAAGTTCGGAAAAACACCTGAAGCTGTTGCGGAGGCTATTTATGCATATAACAAGGGGCTGATCGATGCCATAGCGGATCTCGTGCCTGCGGTAAAGCCTCAGATCGCCATGTATGAGCAGTTCGGTCTTCCCGGCCTTGAAGCTTATCTGAAAACTGTTAAATATGCCAAGGAAAAGGGACTCATTGTCATTGCCGACGTTAAGAGAGGAGACATAGGCTCCACAAGCGCTGCGTACGCTACGGCGCATCTCGGAAAGATCGATATCGAAGGAAATGAATCTGAACCCTTCGGAAGTGATTTCGCTACCGTAAACCCCTATTTGGGGACGGACGGAGTCAAGCCCTTCACCGATGCCTGCAATCAATTTGACAAAGGCATATTTGTTCTGGTCAAGACCTCAAATCCTTCAAGCGGAGAGTTCCAGGACAGACTTGTGGACGGCAGACCTCTTTACGAACATGTTGCCGAGAAGGTCGTTGAATGGGGCGGTGCTTCTATGGACGGAGACTATTCGAATGTGGGAGCCGTTGTGGGAGCAACCTATCCCGAACAGGGCGAGAAGCTCAGAAAACTGATGCCTTACACATACATTCTGGTGCCGGGTTACGGCGCACAGGGCGGCAGAGGAAAGGATCTCAAGCATTTCTTCAACAAAGACGGCCTCGGAGCTATAGTAAATTCCTCCAGAGGTATCATCGCCGCATATAAACAGGAAGCATATGCAAAGTTTGGCGACAAGGGCTATGCGGAAGCTGCCAGAGAGGCTGTGCTTGCCATGAGGAAGGATATTCGGGAGAACATTTAAATGTTTAACGTAATTTATGATTATGTAAACAGAACAGCGGAATTTCCCGGGGCTGATTTTGAAAACGACGATATCATATATGTGACGGACGGAGAGGCGGAAGCATGCGAATCCATTGCATCTTTATATGCCAAGAAGCCCTTTGAAGAAATGGTAAAGTGCTTGAACGGCGTTTTTTCTATCGTACTGTTCGATAAGAACAGGTGCGAACTGTTTGTTGCAAGAGACAGGCTCGGGGCAAAACAGCTCTATTATACGGAGCGTGATAACAGGCTTATGATCTGTTCCGCTTTTGAACCTGTTTTCAGGTTTGCGGGTAAAGAGATCGACGAAACCGGTTTGCAGCATTTCTTTACCTTTCAATACGTTCCCGAACCGCTTACTATCGGGAAAAATGTATATGCCCTGAAATTGGGGCATTATGCAAAGGCTTCGGTGCAGGGCTTTGAACAGGCTGAATATAACACATGGATGCCTGCTCCGGTGGAAGGCAAGGACCGTGGGGAGTTCAGGAACGAGATAAGGGAGAGTATTACGGAGGCGGTTAAGAGAAACCTTAAGGGAGCGGTAAAACCGGCCGCTTTTCTTTCGGGCGGTCTGGATTCCTCAATATTGACCGCGATCGCCGCAAAGGACTTCCCGGATATGAAGGCCTATACCATCTCCTTCGATGTTCCCGGCTTTTCCGAGGCGGAGGTGGCTGCTCAGTCTGCGAAAAAATACGGCATAAAACACGAGATCGTAAAAGTGTCATCAGGGGATTTTAAAGCCGAAGTGCCCTTTGCCGTAAGAGCTATGGGAGTTCCGGTTGCGGATCCTTCTGCTGCGGCGGTTTCACTGATCGCAAAAGCTGCGGCGGGGAAGACAGATGCTATCCTTTCGGGAGAAGGCTCCGATGAGCTTTGGGGCGGATATCATGTTTACAATCCGAGAGGAAGAGTCCTTAAAATCATGGCGCTTCCCAAACCGGTAAGGAAGCTTGGCGCTCTTGTTTCCGAGATTCTCCCGGACAACGTGAGAGGAAAGGATCTTTTGAGAAGAGGCTGCGTTCCTTTGGAAAAGAGATTCGTGGGAAATACCTTCCTTTTTACAGACAGGGAAAAAAAGAAGCTTTTAAAGAGGTTTAACAAAAAAGTCAGGTATACCGACATTACCGCACCTTATTTTGAAAGGGCGAAAAACCTTTCGGACATGGATAAGATGCAATATATAGATACAAACCTGTGGCTGCCCGGAGACATAGATGTGGTCTGCGGAAAGGGTTGTTCCGAACGTGGACTTAAGTGTGTCACTCCCTTTATGGACAACAGGGTTACGGATCTGGCAAGAACTCTGACAAGAGATGAAAAACTTGACGGAGCTCAAAACAAGGTGATCTTAAGGGAGGCCTTCGGAGACCTTTTGACCGAGGAAGTGAAAAACGGCGTTAAAAGAGGTTATCCCGTTCCGGTAAGGATCTGGCTTTCCGGTGAGTTGAACGGCTGGGCTGTCGGCATCATCGAAGAGGCAAAGGTGTCAGAACTTATCAACAAAAAATATGCATTGAGGATATTGGAGAATTGTAAAAAGTATCCCGAGGATCCCATGTATTATCGTAAAGCATGGGCGATACTTGTTTTTTGCATATGGTATAAAGAAATGATATGCAAGGAAAGAAGGCATAATGAATAATCAGTTAACGAAATCCGACATCAAGAAGATGGAGGAGGAGATAGAATACAGGAAGGTCGTAAAGAGATATGAATTGCTGGACGCCGTAAAAGAGGCGAGAGCACACGGCGATCTTTCCGAGAATTTTGAGTATCATGCGGCAAAACGTGAGAAAAACATTAACGAAAGCCGTATCAGATATCTTGAAAAGATGATCAAGACGGCAGAGATCATCGATGATTCTTCAAAGGATGATGAGGTAGGCATAAATAACACGGTCGAGGTTTACATCGAAGAGGATGACGAAACGGAAAGCTACAGGATCGTGACGACCGTCAGAGGAGATGCACTGAACGGACTGGTTTCCATTGAATCGCCCATCGGAAAAGCACTTCTCGGAAAGAAGATCGGAGATCGTGTCAGCATACATGTTAACGACAACTATTCATATGATGTGATCATCAAAAAGATCATTAAAACAAACGACGATTCACAGGACCGGATCCGACAGTTCTGACCTTCAGACGAAAAATGACACGGGAATTACCGTATGGAAGAAAAAAGTATGAAAAACAAAAAAGTAAAGCACAAGATGCCGCTTAAAAGGCAGCTTTACTTTTGGTATTTTACAGCCATACTTATTCCCGTGCTTGTTCTCGGCACAATTCTTTTTGTATCGACTTTTACCAGCAGACTCCGCCACAGCGAGGAACTGCTGAAGTCATACAATTCCGGCGTTCGCCAGACAGTCTACGATGTTACGACCTATATCAATAATGTTTCGGAAAGCATAGTTTACAACGATGCGATAGAGGAGTTCCTTGCTCAAAAATATGACAGCAGGGTTCAGTTTGTGTCTGCATACAATAAGCTGAAGATAATCGACCAGTATATGGCAAAATATAACGGGATCGGAGATATTTTGATCTATACGGACAATTGTATAGACTCGGGCTACGGTGTTTTTGTAAAACCCGATGAGACTGTTAAGAATTCGGAGTGGTTTAGGAGAGCAAAGAACCAGTTCAGCCCTTTTTGGACTTCCTGCGAATATAAAGATTCATACGGCAACAATGTGACGGAGCTTGCTTTAGTCCGAAGAATGACATTTGTGGAAAGCAGTGAAGAGGCAGTGGTAATGGTGCGCGTCAGCAACAGCTACCTGAATTCGAGACTTGTGGACCGTGGCTATATCACCTTCCTTTCTGCCAACAGGGATGAGCCTTTTTACGGTAATGCCGCCTATGACGGAAGTCTGATATCGGACCTGGATTTCGATTATGACAAGGTTCACTATACCGACTCAGGCAGGACAAGATTTGATGATAACAAAGCACTTTATTATATAGAGTCGTTTAAACCTTCCCAGAGTTCCTACTCTCAGTTGTATATCACAAGCCTTGATATACAGGCTTTTTCAGACATATATCATATGCTGGCCGTTAATCTCATTGTGCTTTTGATCGCAGCAGTGTTACCGCTCATGATCATTACACGACATACGTCTTTGTTTACGAGAGAAGTAAAGACTCTTAGAAACGAGATGCACAAAGCAAGCCTCAGAGAAGAACAGCAGAGACTTTTGGAGGGAGAAGGTTCAAAGCTGTTTACGAGTGTGGAACTTAGCGATGCATACGACGATCTGCTGGTGATGGTCAAGAACATCGAAGATATGGAAGCTGCACAGTATGAGGCGGAGATCAAGGAAAAGAAGATACAGAACGATCAGCAGAAGATGGAGTTTAAGATGCTTGCAAGCCAGATCAATCCACATTTCCTTTACAACACCCTGGAAATGATCCGTATGAAAGCGCTGACGGTGGGAGACAGGGATGTGGCAAATGCCATCAAGCTTTTGGGACAATCCATGAGGTATGTCCTTGAGAATACGGGAACGGCGGAAACTACACTTCAGAAGGAAATGGATCATATCGATAACTATCTGAAGATACAGAAGCTCAGGTTCGGAGACAGGATAGATTATCAGATCAATATAATGCCCGAGATGATCCTGTCCGAATATGCAGTGTTACCTCTGCTTTTGCAGCCTATAGTTGAAAATGCCATTATCCACGGCATAGAAAACAGGGACAGCGGCGGAAAGGTCTGGATAGCGATCTATATTGAAGACGATAGCATTAAAGTGGATATATCCGATAACGGAGGAGGAATGGATGAGGAGACCATGAATATGGTCCTGCACAGGGTAAAGCATTACGAAAGAGAGAGAAATACTTCGGGCATCGCGCTCTATAATATTAACAGAAGAATTAAGCTGAATTATGGAGAGGAATACGGACTGGAAATAACAACGGAATACGGTGAAGGTACGAGGGTGAGGCTTATTTTGCCGGTCAAAAGAAATCTTGAATAATACTCATTATTTGCTTTATTTTAAAAGAAATGTTGGCGTTTTGGTGTAGTATATATAGTAGAATGATAAAAAATCCGATGTCGGATGAAATGTAAGAAGAGGTGATAAGATGAAAAACATTTCTTTAAAGATCAAACTGTTATTATGTACTATACCGCCTGTAATAGCATTAATCGCATCGATCTTGGTTTTCCTGTTTATCATCAGGCAGACCTACAATGATTCAAAGAATGTGTATTTTACCAAGCTGTATTACATCAACAGCAAACTTGTTAATGCAGACAGAGACTTTTATCAGGCAATGCAGGCTTCCACAAGACAGTTTCAGATGACACGCCCCGGAGAGAAATTTGATACGGCAAAAAACGAAGCGAGCAGGAAGGATTATGAAGATAACGTATCACAGGTACGTAAACGTGTTACGGAAGCAGAGGAAAGTGCTAAGGAGATCGAGTCTCTGTACCTGAACACTCTTACTAAGGACGGGAAGAATTATAAAACGATCTGTGGAGAATTTTTTACAGTTTTTGATAAATGGTACAACAGGTTTGATTCTCAAAAACCCGATGGGGACGAAACAAGATTCAATGAGTATTCCAATGTCTTTGAAGAGGCCAGAGAATATCTGAACGACCTGCAGGAGATAACTGAGACCTGGGCAACGGATCAGGACGCTGAACTTTCATCCGGCATACAGAAAAGCATCATAAGTCTTTTTGTTGTCTTCGGATTGGTTACGGCTTTGGTAGTTGTTTTTGGTACTATTGTTATCAGAAACATCGTAAAGGGTATTACAGGTGTAACGGATCAGATGGTTGTTCTGGCAAAGAACGATCTTACCGTTGAAATAAAGGAAGATGACGCTAAGGATGAGATCGGAAAGATGAACAATGCCTTTGCGGTATTCAAAAAGAATCTGTACGGAGCGGTTTCAACCATGCGGGATGCTTCGGATGAACTTGCGGGTGCGTTTGTTACCATGCAGGATAAGACGAACAGTGCAAACCACTCCATGAGAGAGATATCCAAGGCTGCATTTGAACTTGCAAATTCCGCAACAACTCAGGCGGAAGATATTTCGGATATCGTTTCCAGCATGACCGAATTGACGAAACTGATGAATCGTTCGGTTGCCACTGCAGATTCACTCACAACCGCAAGCAATGAGATCAACGGGGTTACCGGAAAGGGTAATGTTACCGTGGATGAACTTGCTGATATCAACACCTCCAGCCTTTTGGCATTTAAGAAGATATTTGAAGCCATCGACAGCATCAGGATGCAGGCTGAAAAGATCAGTGAGGCTTCCGGATTGATCTCCGACATATCGGATCAGACAAACCTGCTTTCACTTAACGCTTCCATCGAAGCAGCCAGGGCAGGAGAACACGGACGCGGATTTGCGGTTGTTGCGGAAGAGATCAGAAAACTTTCGGATGAATCCAGGAATAACGTAGAAGTTATCACAAACATCCTCGGAGAACTTACGGAAGCTACGGGTGAAGCAACAAAGCTGGCCGATGAAGTTAAGGGATATGTTGACAAGCAGAACGAATCCGTCGAGGAAACGAGAAATGCATTTGCGAATATTGTTTCAACGGTTGACAACGTAAACACGTCGATAGCGGAGATAGAGAATATTAACAAGATCCTTGAAGATAAGGTTTCCGCAATATCCGGATCGGTTGAAAGTCTTTCGTCGATCTCAGAGGAGAACGCAGCTACCGCTCAGGAACTCTCCTCTACATCGGAACTTGTTAAAAAGAGTGTAAATGATCTTGTTGATACGCAGGAACGTGTGGGCGCATCATCCGAGAATCTGAACAATATTGTTAAAACGTTTAAATTATGATAGATTGACTTGTAACGGAGACGAAGGCACGGTTGAAAGACCGTGCCTTTGTCATTTTGATATAGGGGGAGTATATGGGAGGTTACTGTTTACACGCAACATTACTGTTCACACGTTATCAGGTGATTGATGCTCGCAGATGTGCCGTTGATAAGCCGTTTTGGAAAAACACGTTTTCCAGAAACGGCTTAATAACGGCAACTTCTGCGTTGCAGAAGTCCGCGTGGAACACGCGGCGCGAGCATCAATCACTGTAAAACGGTGACCTTTTATATCGTGTGAACAGACAATGTAACAATATCTGCACATTTTTAACAATAACTTAATCTTGCGTATTATGTAAAATGTGGTATTATATTAGGGAACATTGTTCTAAATATTTTATATACTTGATCAGAAATGGAGTGATTAGATGGCAGATTATGTTATTTCCACGGACTCAACGGCAGATCTTCCGATTGAGTATTCCGGAGAACACAATATAGTGATCCAGGACCTCAGCTTTTCATTTGGGGACGAAATGTACAGAGGGCTTTCCGACATGGAGCCTGCCGTTTTTTACAAAAGAATGAGAAACGGAGATGTTGCCAAGACGAATGCGTGCATTCCCGGCAATGTCAGGGCTTCGTTTGAAGAGATTTTAAAATCGGGAAAGGATATTCTTCATATCTCTTTCTCTTCAGGCCTCAGTGCCAGCTATAATGTAGTTAAGATCGTTGCGGAAGAACTCGCATCGGACTATCCCGAAAGAAAGATCGCCGTGATAGATTCCCTCTCTGCTGCACCCGGACAGGGCCTTTTGGTTTATTATTGCGTAATGAACCACGAGGATGGTATGCCCTTTGACGAAAACGTAAGACAGATAGAAGCCCTTAAACTTCATGTATGTCATGAGTTCACCGTTGAAGATCTCAAGTACCTTGCAAGAGGCGGAAGAATCTCAAAGACGACAGCGGTCCTCGGAACCATTATCAATGTTAAACCCGTTCTTCATGTTGACAATGAGGGACATTTGATCAACATTGCAAAGGTCAGAGGACGTAAACAGTCTCTCAATGCGCTGGTTGAAAACATGGGAAAGCACCTTTCCGATGATTTTAAGAATGAGATCGTGTTCATAGGTCACGGCGACAGCCTTGAGGATGCAGAATATGTTCGTGATCTTGTAAAAGAACGGTACGGCGTAAAGAATTTCATGCTTAATTACATATGTCCTACCATCGGAGCGCATTCAGGCCCCGGAACCATTGCTCTGTTCTATCTCGGATCGAGCAGAGAATAGAGTGGGGACGCAAGGCTAACGACACATCTGTTGTGCGTTTTACTTTATTTAAAATAATAGTTGACAAGGGAAAATTTTCGTGTTATATTTCCTTAGCGTGTGAAAATACGCACTGAAAAGAAGCAGAGTATCCGCTCTCGCCTCAAGCACCCGAGGGTCGCAAAGAGGTTTTTATATTATATATGATCATCAACCTGCAAGGTTGCTCTGATATATATTCTCGGATAGTCCTGTTTCTTGCGACTATCTTTTTTTGTTTAAATCATGTGGCGTTTAACGTCAAAACATCGATGATCGGAGGTAAAAAACAATTAGCGAGATTCAAGTTCAGATCAATGAGCAGATAAGAGACAAAGAAGTTCGTCTTATCGGAGAAGACAATGAACAGCTTGGTGTAATGTCCATTAAGGAAGCTCTGGCTTATGCGGAAGAGCACGAGGTTGATCTTATTAAGATCGCACCCACAGCAAAGCCGCCTGTTTGCAAAGCGATGGATTTCGGAAAGTATCGTTACGAGCAGACCAGAAGAGAGAAGGATGCCAAGAAAAAGCAGAAAGTTACGGAGATCAAAGAGATCCGTCTTTCACCCAACATTGATGATAACGATTTAAACACTAAGGCTTCGCAGGCAGCGAAGTTCATCGCGCATGGCGACAGAGTCAAGGTTGCCCTTCGCTTCCGCGGAAGAGAAATGGCTCATATGAATGCCGGCAAAGAGATCCTTGATGCTTTTTACGATAAGATCAAGGATACGGCAAGCATTGAGAAGCCTGCAAAGATGGAAGGAAGAAACATGATCATGTTTCTTTGCAAAAAATAATTAATTAGATCTGGAGGACAAAATAATGCCGAAGTTAAAGACAAACAGAGCAGCAAACAAGAGATTTTCCATGACAGGTACAGGAAAGCTTAAGAGACAGAAAGCCGGAAAGCAGCACATTCTTACTAAGAAGACAAGCGACACAAAGAGAAATCTTCGTAAGCCCGGAACAGTTGACAGTGCAAACCTTAAGGCAGCAAGAAAGATGTTACCTTACGCTTAATAACTTACAGTACCGATTGAAATGGAGGAATAATAGAAATGGCAAGAATTAAAGGCGGAATGAACGCTAAGCAGAAGCATAATAAAGTTTTAAAGTTGGCTAAAGGATATAGAGGCGCTCGCAGCAAGCAGTACAGAATTGCTAAGCAGTCTGTTATGAGAGCTCTCACATCCGCATATGCAGGAAGAAAGCAGAAGAAGAGACAGTTCAGAACACTTTGGATCGCAAGGATCAACGCTGCGGCAAGACTTAATGGTCTTTCTTACAGCAAGTTCATGTTCGGTCTTAAGCAGGCTAACATCACCATCAACAGAAAGATCCTTGCTGACCTTGCTGTTAATGATGCTGAAGGATTTGCAGCACTTGCCGATACGGCTAAGAAGGCTTGCTGATCCCTTAATACAGGAAGTACAAGGGCTATCGTGTAACAACGGTAGCTCTTTTTTTGCTCAAGATTGTTTTTTTTGCCTTAATGTAGTAGAATAAAACTGATTAATTTTGCCCTTTTTAAGGACGATCATGACTCCTTTAAAATGAGGGCGGTAAGGCGGAACCAAAGATGGAGAAGAATAAGAGAGCGCCCTTTCCACCCATGGGATGGAACAGCTGGGATTGCTACGGAGCTGCCGTAAACGAAGAGCAGCTTTTGGGAAATGCCCTGTATATGGCCGAAAACCTTAAACAGTTCGGCTTTGAGTATGTGGTCTGTGACATTCAATGGTCGGAGCCTACTGCCGAATCCATGGCCTACCACAAGTTTGCGGAACTTGATATGGATGAGTATTCGAGGCTCATTCCCGCAGTACGCAGATTTCCGTCAAGTGCGAACGGAGTGGGATTCAAAGCTATTGCCGACAAGATCCATGGCATGGGCTTGAAATTCGGGATACATATTATGCGCGGAATACCGCGTCAGGCAGTTCACAGAAACACACCGATCAAAAATTGCAATTATACCGCACGCGACATCGCTCAACCCTATTCTGTATGCAGCTGGAACACAGATATGTACGGAGTGGATCCGGAGCATCCCGGAGCTCAGGCTTATTATGATTCGATCTTTGAGCTGTATGCCTCCTGGGGCGTGGATTACATCAAGTGCGATGACATTTGTATTACGGAAGGGCGGCCCGACAACTACTACTCGGGAAGCGGCGAGATCGAATGCATCAAAAAGGCTATAGACCGATGCGGACGGGATATGGTCTTAAGTCTTTCGCCCGGTCCCGCTATGCTTGACAAGGCGGAGCATTTGTCCGCAAATGCAAATATGTGGCGCATATCCGGAGACTTCTGGGACAACTGGAATGCACTGGATGCCATGTTCGCGAGATGCAGAGACTGGGCACCCTATGTAAAGGAGGGCTGCTGGCCGGACTGCGATATGCTTCCTTTGGGGAGAATATCCATATACAACGGCGAAAGAAGGACCAATTTTACGAAGGATGAACAGATCACTCTGATGAGCTTATGGTGCATCTTCAGATCGCCTCTCATGATGGGCGGAGAGATGCGTGATAATGATGATTTTACTCTTTCGTTGCTCACAGCGCCGGAGGTACTGGAACTTGAAAAGAAGACCTTCGGGGCAAGAGAAGTCATGAATTCCGGCGGGATCACCGTTTGGAAGACGGGTGACGCGGAGGGCAACATCTATCTCGGAGTGTTTAACCGTGATTGCTACAAAAAGCAGACATCGATCCCGTTACCTCTTCTCGGCATTTCAAATGCGGAGGAATTCAGGGTGAGAGATCTTTGGAAGAGAGCCGACGCGGGAAAAGCAAAAGGAGAGATCGGCTGCGAACTCAATGCGCATGGCGCGGTTCTTTATAAATTATCCAAATAAGAGGTGACAATATGGAAGACAGAGACATTTTAAAATATGTGGATCATACCCTATTGGGACAGGCATCCACATGGGCAGAGATCAGGCAGATCTGCGATGACGGTATGGAATACAAGACCGCATCGGTATGCATTCCCCCTTCATATGTAAAACAGGCCAAGGAATATGTGGGCGACAAGCTTGCGATATGCACGGTCATAGGTTTCCCGAACGGCTACAACACCACTGCCGTAAAGGAATTTGAAACCAAAGAAGCTCTTAAAGAAGGTGCCGATGAGATCGATATGGTCATTAACATCGGATGGCTAAAGGACAAAAAATACGATCTCATCCTTAACGAGATCAAAACATTGAAAGCCGCTTGCGGCAAAAAGATACTGAAGGTCATCATCGAGACCTGCCTCCTTACTGAAGAGGAGAAGGTTAAGATGTGCGAGATCGTTACGGAGTCGGGAGCCGATTTCATCAAGACTTCCACAGGCTTCTCAAAGGCGGGAGCCACCTTTGAAGACATCGCTCTGTTCGCAAAGAACGTAGGACCCAATGTAAAGATGAAGGCTGCGGGAGGCATATCCTCACTTGACGATGCCAAGAAGTTCTTAAGTCTCGGAGCAACAAGGCTCGGAACTTCGAGAATTGTAAAACTCATTAAGGGACAACAGGGTTCCGGCTATTAAATATTTCAGGAAACGGAGAAGAAAACTATGAGCACACCCCATAATTCGGCCAATAAAGGCGATATCGCAAAAACAGTACTTATGCCCGGAGATCCTCTTCGCGCAAAATATATCGCAGAGAAGTATCTGACAGATGTTAAACAGTTCAATTCCGTCAGAAACATGTTCGGCTATACCGGAAAATACAACGGAAAAGAGATCTCGGTCATGGGAGGCGGAATGGGAATCCCTTCCATCGGTATCTATTCCTATGAGCTTTATAATTTCTATGATGTAGACACCATCATCAGGATCGGCTCGGCAGGAGGCATCTCCGACGATGTGAAGATGAGAGATCTGGTTATCGGAATGGGCGCTTCCACCAATTCCAATTATGCTGATCAATACAATATACCCGGTACCATTGCACCCATTGCGGATTTCGGACTTCTTAGAGAAGCTGTGGAAACCGCCGAGAAGAAGGGGATCAATGTCAAGGTTGGAAATGTCCTTTCATCCGACGTTTTCTACAATGCGGATCCGACCTTTAACGACCGCTGGAAGAAGATGGGCATTCTCTGTGTCGAAATGGAAGCTGCAGCTCTTTACCTCAACGCGATCGCGGCCGGAAAAAAGGCTCTTTGCATGCTTACGATCTCGGATCATCTTTACACCGGCGAAGCATTGAATGCGGAGGAAAGACAGACATCCTTCCATGAGATGATGGAAGTCGCTCTCGAAATAGGTACAAAATAGGAGATACAGATGACAAAGGAAACGGAAAAGCTGCTGGTCAAAACAGCACTTGAATACAGAAAGCGGGCATATACTCCCTATTCCGGTTACAAGGTCGGGGCTGCTCTGCTTGCCAAAAACGGTACGATCTACGGCGGCTGCAATATAGAAAATGCGGCCTACACACCCACGAATTGTGCGGAGAGAACCGCTTTTTTCAAGGCAGTCAGTGAAGGAGTTACCGAGTTTGAAGCAATAGCTGTCTTTGGCGGATATGACGGCGGCAAACTCAAGGTTTGCGCGCCCTGCGGCGTATGCAGACAGGTTATGGCGGAGTTTTGCGATCCCGATGAATTCATCATTTATATAGGAACATCGGAAGAGGATTACAAGCCTCACACGCTGAGAGAAATGTTGCCGTTCAGTTTTTCACCCAAGGAGCTTGAAAAATAATGAAGATAGTATTTTTAGAAACAGGTACACTCGGCAGAGATGTATCGTTAAATGAGTTTTATGAACTCGGAGAGGTGATCGAATATGATCTCACACTTGAAGAACAGATACCCGAGAGGATAGTTGATGCCGATGTTGTCATTGTAAACAAGCTTCCGATGAATGAGAAAACGCTTAAAGGAGCGGGCAGGCTCAAGCTTATATGCCTTACCGCTACAGGGACAAACAACATCGATTTTACTTACACGGATTCTGCGAACATAGCTGTCAGGAACGTGGCAGGCTATTCAACGGAATCGGTGGTTCAGCACACCTTTGCATTGCTTTTCTATCTTTATGAAAAGCTGTCCTATTATGACGATTACGTTAAATCGGAGAAATATGCAAATGCACCTTTCTTCTGCCATATAGAAGAGAGATTTCACGAATTGTACGGCAAAATCTGGGGCATAATCGGACTCGGAGAGATCGGGCACAGAGTGGCTGAGGTCGCAAAATGCTTTGGATGCAAAGTGGTCTATTATTCCACCTCGGGGAAGAACAATGATCCGGTTTATGAAAGAGTCAGTCTTGACCGGCTTTTGGCCGAGGCGGATATAGTGTCCATACATGCACCTTTGAACAAGGACACATTGGATCTTATCAATTACGAAAAGCTGAATAAAATGAAGAAAACGGCCTATCTCTTAAATCTCGGAAGAGGTCCCATCATTAATGAGAACGATCTTTACAGAGCGCTTGAGGAGGATCTCATAGCCGGAGCTGCCACGGATGTGCTTACAAAGGAGCCTATGAGCAGGGAGAATCCGCTCATCAAGATCAAGGATTCCAAGAAGCTTTTCATCACTCCGCACATCGCATGGGCTACGATAGAGGCAAGACAGAGATGTGCCGACAGGGTCTATGACAATATTGTTGATTTTACGAGGAAGATATGAGACTGATTCTGATCAGACATGCCGAGCCGGACTATGAGCATAATACCATTACCGAAAAGGGAAAAAGAGAAGCGGCGGCTTTGGCTGAAAGGGTGAAGACCTGGAACGTTACCGACTTTTACATGTCGCCTCTGGGCAGAGCGGTAGACACCGCGAAGCCTTCGCTGGAGGCATTGGGAAGAACCGCGGAGATACTTCCCTGGGCTAAGGAATTTGACTACCGCTGCACAGATCCCGTTACGGGAAGAAATCATCTTTGCTGGGATTTTGTACCTTCCGACTGGACAGCCGACGATGCATGCTTTACGCATGAGGATTGGGTGAATGCAAGGCCGATGTGCGAGAATCCCGAAATAGCCCAAAATTTCAGGATAGTTTGCAGTGAACTGGACAAACTGCTCCTTAGATACGGATATAAGAGAGACGGGAAGATCTACAGGACCGTCGGAAGAAAACAGGAAAACAGGCTCAGGACCGCGGGACCCAACAATTCCGATTCCGGTTTTGACGATACCGTAAAGGATACGGAGACCACCGTCGTGATCTTTTGCCATTTGGGAGCGGCATGTATGATGATGTCACATCTTCTCAACATCCCGTTCATCACATTACCCCACGGGCTGTTCATTCCGCCGACGGGAGTCAACATTCTTACAACGGAGGAACGTTGGGAGGATGAGGCTTCCTTCAGGGCACAGGCTATCGGCGACTGTGCGCATCTTCTGGCAGCAGGTGAGAAATTGTCCTCTGCGGGAGCATTTACGCCGGCATTTCAATTGTAACCACGAGACACAATATTTATCAAGAAGCGGAACAGACCTATGAAACTGATACATTGTGCAGACCTGCACCTTGATTCAAAACTGCAGACCTGGCTTTCTGAAGAAAAAGCTAAGGAAAGAAGAGACGAGCTTCTTTCAAATTTTCCGCGCCTGGTTGAATATGCTCATAATAACGGTGTTTTCGGCATATTGATAGCGGGCGATCTCTACGATCGGAACTCTGCTTCAAAGCATGCGGAGAACGCAGTCATGGCAACGATCGCGGGAAATCGCGACATAATGTTCTACTATCTGCCGGGCAATCATGATGACAAATGTGTACTCACCAGATATAAAGTAATTCCCGAAAATCTTTTTGTCTTTGGCGACAGGTTTGAAACCCTGAACCTGAATTCCACAGGCTCTGTTACCCTCTCGGGAGTGGCGCTGACCGAGGACAATTACAGCAGCTTCTACGATGAGGTGGTGCTTGAGAGAGACAAATACAACATCGTAATGCTTCACGGAGAGGAGAAGACGGGAGGATCGGCGCATTTTGAAGAAAGACTGGATTTAAGGCTCCTGCGAAACCGGTATATAGACTATCTTGCAATGGGACATGTACACAAGCCGGTGATCACCGGGCTGGATGACCGCGGAGTGATGTGCTACTCGGGCTGCCTTGAGGGCAGAGGCTTTGATGAGTGCGGGCCGAGAGGCTTTTATCTCATAGACATCGATGAATACAATTTCAGGGTGAATTATACCTTTGTTCCCTTTGCAAGGAGAAAAATGCTGGAGGTCGAGGTGCCCTGCGAGGGCTGTTCGATCACGGAGGACATTGAGCAGAGGATAGAGGAAAAGCTTTCGGAGACCGATCACACTTCTTCCGACTATCTGAAGATAGTTTTGAAGGGCAGGATAGACGCTCTTTGCGAGAAGGATATCCCATATCTCAGAAAATTGTTCGAAAAGAGAGCCGAGGTCGTCAGGATCGAGGATATGACCGAGCTTAAGGTGGACTATGATTCTTTTAAGAAGGATATGAGCCTAAAGGGAGAATTTGTTCGTCTGGTCAGGAACAGCAGCTGTTCCGATGCCGACAAGGCGGAGATCATCAGAATAGGCATATCAGCCCTGATGGGAGAGGAGATCACTTGAAACTTCTGTCTGTTCATATAGAGAATTTCGGAAAATTGCATGATTTTGACAGAGATTTTTCCGGTGGGATCAACTCTGTCACGGAAGAAAACGGGTGGGGAAAAACAACCCTTTCCGTCTTCCTTCTTGTCATGTTTTACGGTTTTGATGACAAGATCACCAAAAAGCTCAGAGAAAAATATGCCCCCTGGAACGGTGGCATATACGGCGGAAGTGTGATCTTTGAGGCAGGCGGGAAGAATTACATCGCAGAAAGAACCTTCGGTCATAAAAAATCTCTGGAGGATACCTTTGTGTTGAGGGATGCGGAGACCAATCTCGTGTCTGACGATTTCGATGAGTATCTGGGGGATGAACTCTTTAAGATCAATACAGAGTCTTTTCTTAAAACGGTTTTCATCGGGAGAAACGGATGTGTGACCGAAACAACCGATGACATAAATGCAAAGATAGGAGATCTGTCCATGGTCGAATCGGACATGAGGAGCTATTCGGAGGCCCAGGACAGACTGAATGATTATATAAATAAAAACAGCGATACCAGAAAGACCGGAAGGATATATGCCTTGAAGGAAAAGGTGGCGGAACTGAAGAACAAGGCCAGATTTGCCACGGGTATCGGAAACGAATTGGCGGACTGCGACAGCAATCTTGCTAAACTGTCACAGGAAGCGGCAGAACTCGAAGCAGCAAAAAATGAGGCTATTACGCTTCAGACTCAGATAGTCAGATGCAAGGAAGCTGTTCTTGCAAGTGAAAAATACAAAGTCCTTCTTTCCGGAGCAGAGGCTGCGAGAAAGCAAATGGAAGAGCCTATGCCCAAAAGCGGCGTTTCCGGAATGGCTTTGATAATTATGGGGCTTTTTGTTACAGCAGGTGGTATAATACTTATCATTGCGGATGAGTTATTCCCCGACATACTCGCAGTGGCTGCTGGTGTTCTCATTACGGCTACGGGGATGATGGCGGCTTTCAGACGCGAGAAGAGAAGAGCCGAAAGGGAAAAGAAAAGAAATGAGATCTGCGAAACCGCGGAGCGGGAATTTCGGGAATATGAGAGAACGATAAATATTTCTGAAGTCAATAAACTTGCTTCAATGCCGGAAGCAACCCTGTCCTTAAAGGATACGGACAAAAAAAGGGCGGAGACCTCCGATCGGCTGGACAGAGTGACAAAAGAACTGCAGAGACTCGATACCAGAAGAGAGTTTTTGACAGAGGAACTTGCTTCGGCGGAAATGGCCGAGTCGAGAGCTTTTGAGATCACCCATAAGATCGAGGAAGGCATAGAAATGCTGGAAAGGGTGCGAAAGACCTCCGAATTTCTGGAGGAAGCGAAGACAGGCTTTGCGCTTCGTTATCTGGAACCTTTGAAAAAAAGTCTTTGTGAATATTATGATCTTCTTAAAGGAAAAGGTGGCTCTAAGTGCAGATTGGACGCGAACCTTGTGCTGACCCTTGAAGAGGGCGGAAAACAAAGGAGTGAAGAGAGCTTCAGTGACGGAATACGAGATGCTTTGGGACTTTGCATGAGATTTGCATTGATAGATGCCATGTATCCCGGGGAGCTGCCCTTTGTTATAATGGATGATCCCTTCATTCGGTTTGATTCCGAGACTGCGGAGGCTGCCATGAAATTGCTTAAGCATGTGCCCTATCAGATCATACTTATGCAGAAGAAATAATATAATCCTGTTTTAACTTTCTCTTATAGAGAAAAAATATATAATTTATGTACGGAGTATTGGTATGACACTGGATGATTTGTTGGAAAAGACGGAATACGAAGTCATTAAGGGGAAAACCGATGTTTTGATCGGTTCACTTGTTTATGACTCCAGGAAAGCCAAAAAAGGATGCGTGTTTGTCTGCGTCAGCGGAAGCGTGAGAGATGCTCACGATTTCATACCCGAAGTTGTGGGAAAAGAGGCGGCTGCAATTGTGATCGAAAAGCCCGTGGAGGAGATCAACGGTCTTTCAAGCCTCTTGAACATGAACAGCACGGCAAGTATTACATTTATCAAGGTCAGGGACGCCAGACTTGCCCTGGCCAATATGTCTGCGGCATATTTCGGATATCCTGCGGAGAGTCTTACAACAATAGGTATTACGGGAACAAAAGGTAAGACCACGACCACCTATATGATAAAGAACATTCTCGATAAGGCGGGGATTCCCACAGGGCTTATCGGAACCGTTGAGATCATAATAGGTAATGAATATATTCATTCGGGAAACACAACCCCCGAATCCTATGCGATACAAAACTACTTCAGACGAATGGTTGATTCGGGTATGAAGGCGGTTGTGATGGAAGTATCGTCTCAGGGCCTCATGATGAACAGAGTGACGGGGATAACCTTTGACTATGGTATTTTTACCAACCTGGAGCCGGATCACATCGGCGAGAATGAACATAAGGATTTTGAAGACTACATGTATTGGAAAAGTACGCTTTTCCGAAAATGCAAGACGGGCATATTCAATTGCGATTCCGAGCATCTGGAAGGCATAATGAAGGGACACACCTGTAAGGTAGAGACCTTCGGGCTTTCTGAAAATGCGGATTTCAGGGCGACAAACATAAAGTTCTTTCAGAACAGGGACAAACTGGAAACATGTTATACTGTTGCCGGAAAAGAAAACTTTGATGTTACGCTGAATATGCCGGGAATGTTTTCGGTTTACAATTCCCTCACAGCGATCGCATTATGCAGTCATTTCAATGTGCCTGTAGAAACGATCGTAAAAACTCTTCCGGAGGTTTGTGTAAAGGGAAGAACGGAGATAGTGGAAGCTTCATCGAGAATAAAGGGAGCTCCCCACTTCACGGTAATGATCGACTATGCTCATAATGCCATGGCACTTGAAAGCCTTCTCACCACCCTAAGGGAATACAAGCCGAAAAGGCTGGTCTGCCTTTTCGGATGCGGAGGCAACAGATCGAAATCCAGACGTTATGAAATGGGTGAGGTATCCTCACGGCTGGCGGATCTGACAGTCGTTACATCTGACAATCCCAGGTTTGAAGAGCCGGAGGCTATCATAGCGGATATTGTGACAGGAGTTAAGAAACATTCCGGAAAATATATCACCATCACGGATAGAAGAGAAGCGGTGAAATATGTCATTAAAAATGCCGAAGCAGGCGACGTGATCGTACTTGCCGGTAAGGGACATGAGGATTATCAGGAAATCTGTGGAGCAAAGTATCATATGGATGAGCGTGAACTGATCGATGATGCCGTAAAGGATTGCAACGAGGTGACAAAACAGTGAGCAAAAAAGAGAAGAAAGAAAAAAAGAAGAAGAAAAAACACTTTGGAGGATTCATATTCTTCCTTGTATTGGCGGGCGGATTGTTTCTCGGATATCAGGGATTTAAAGAACAGATCATACTTTTTGTAAAAGAGCAATTACCTTTCTTAAACGGCGGAAGAGTTGAGGCCAAAGCCACACCGACTCCCGACGATCTTAAAGGCATTGTTCTTACCTGTTACGGCGGAGAATGGGATAACCTTGACAGTAATGACAAAAAGTACAAGGAAGCCAAGGAGTATGTGGAAAAGAAATATAACGTCATCCTTAAGAAATTTGAGATGGGAGATGACTATTCCGAAGCGGAATTTGATATTCTGTCTTATCTCAGAAACTCCATTGAAAACGGAGACCCGGGAGTGGACATTGTAAACATTCCTTCAAGTCAGCTTTACTATGCATTTTTCCTGGATATTTTCCCGGATGTGACCGAGATCGTAAAATCCTTTGAGGTCGGTTCTTCCTTTATCGAAGCGGGGACCTGGAAGGACAAAGTCTACGGAATTTCGTACGACAGGAACAGAGATACCCGTTTTATCATTTATGACAGAGAATATATCCGGTCTTTGGACCTGGAAGACCCGTTGACCCTTTTTGTTAAGGGTGAATGGAATTATGATGATTTTGAAAAATACCTGAGACAGTTGAGAGAAAAGATCCCGGAGGACATGTACCCCATCGGAATGGATCCCTTTGAGTGGCTTATAATGGCATCGGGAGCCAACGGTGCAGTGCTTTTGGATAATGACGGCAACGACCATCTTCTTGATGAACGTGTGGCTGAGGCCGTAAGATTCTATCAGAGGATGGAACTGGAGGAGTTGGCTTATCCCATGACCGCTACCTATGTGGACGGAGCTCTTATGGGGCTTGATATACGTTCCGGTCTCGATGATGATTCTCTGGTCCTTAAGACCGCCTGCTACAGCGAATTACCCAAGGACCTCAGCAAATACGGCATAGTATGTTTCCCTTGGGGCTATCATATCGAATGTAAGGAATACTTCCTCAACCTGCCGGATGACTACTATATACCCACCACCGACTGGTCGATCGATGCACCCGTTAAGGCGTCCTGCGAGAAGAAGGAACTGGATACCGAACTCATGACCCGTCTTATCTATGATTATCATTACAAATGCGCCGGAGAGACGGTCAATGTGATGACAAGGGCATGGCGGGCCGAAACAAGGGACAAGAAGACAACGCCCATGTTTGATACGGGCATATTTGAAACGAATGCGGACAATGTTATCTTTGAGTGGATGTCGGAAAGATTTGACACGGATTACAGCAGCAGAGTCGGAGCCTACAGATATGCGGGTTATGATACGCTTTGCGGCTATGAAGATCCTGAAGATTGTTTCCGGGAGAGAAGCGAGGAGATAAAAGAGAATCTGGCAAAGCCGTTCGTATCATATGATTCGGAGGATGAGAACATCCCGGCTGATGATACCGGCGACGACGACGCCGATTACGAAAATGAGGAGATCGTTCCGTTTAATCCCGACGACTATCGGGATGAAGACGATGAAGTCACGGACGAAGAGTAAAAAAGCTTTATCCCGCCTGAAAAGGCGGGATTTTTAATAATTTCTAATAAACTTCATTCGTAAATAACAGTTGACAAAGACGAAAAAATATATTTAAATAGGGTGATTTAATTAGATAAAGCGATGATGCAGATCAAGCTTTACAGTAACTATGCGAAGAAATTCGTTAAACGGACATGGAGGTAGAACAAATGCCAAAGCGCACAGACATTAACAAAGTATTGATCATTGGATCGGGTCCGATCATCATAGGTCAGGCTTGTGAATTTGACTATTCGGGAACTCAGGCATGTAAGGCTTTGAAAAAACTCGGTTATGAGATCGTTCTGGTGAATTCAAACCCTGCGACCATTATGACAGACCCCGAGACAGCGGATGTGACCTATATTGAGCCACTCAATGCCGAAAGATTGGAACAGATCATTGCAAAGGAACGACCTGATGCATTGCTGCCCAATCTCGGAGGTCAATCCGGACTCAATCTTTGCGATGAACTGTCAAAGAAAGGCATACTCGATAAATACAATGTCAAGGTCATCGGCGTCCAGGTTGAAGCCATCGAACGCGGTGAGGACAGAGTGGAATTTAAGAAGCAGATGAACAAGATCGGTGTGGAGATGGCAAGAAGTGAAGTTGCCTACTCCGTTGACGAAGCCCTCGCAATTGCCGATAAACTCGGTTATCCCGTTGTTCTCCGTCCCGCTTTCACTATGGGCGGTGTAGGCGGCGGCCTTGTATACAACAAGGAAGAACTCAAGGTTGTTTGTGCAAGAGGCATCCAGGCAAGTCTTGTTGGTCAGGTGCTGGTTGAGGAATCCATTCTCGGCTGGGAAGAACTTGAGCTTGAGATCGTCAGGGATTCATCGGGAAAGATGATCACCGTTTGCTTCATTGAAAACATAGATCCTCTCGGAATACATACAGGTGACTCCTTCTGCTCGGCACCTATGCTCACGATCTCGGAAGAAGTACAGAAGAGAATGCAGGAACAGGCATACAGGATCGTTGATTCCGTACAGGTTATCGGCGGAACAAATGTTCAGTTCGCTCACGATCCCAAGACAGACAGGATCGTTGTAATAGAGATCAATCCCAGAACCTCCCGTTCATCGGCTCTTGCATCTAAGGCTACAGGCTTCCCCATCGCTCTGGTTTCCGCCATGCTGGCTACAGGCCTTAACCTTTGCGACATTCCCTGCGGAAAATACGGTACGTTGGATAAGTATGTTCCCGGCGGTGACTATATCGTTATCAAGTTCGCCAGATGGGCATTTGAGAAATTCAAGGGTGTTGAGGACAAACTCGGCACACAGATGAGAGCCGTAGGCGAAGTAATGAGCATCGGTAAGAACTTCAAGGAGGCTTTCCAAAAGGCTATCAGATCGCTGGAGACAGGTCGTTACGGCCTGGGCTATGCAAAGAATTTTAACAGCCTTACAAAGGAAGAACTTCTTGCTAAGCTTGTGACTCCCAATTCGGAGAGATACTTCCTTATCTATGAAGCACTTCGTAAGGGCGCTACTGTCGAAGAGATCAACAAGCTCACTTTTGTAAAGAATTATTTCCTTGAGCAGATGAAGGAACTGGTGGAAGAGGAAGAGCAGCTTGCAAAGAGCGGCAAGTCCGTTTCGGATGAGGAACTCACACAGGCTAAGAAAGACGGCTTCTCCGACAGATATCTTTCCCGGATCACAGGTCTTTCCGAAACTGAGATCAGAAACAAGAGAACAGCCATCGGCGTTGTCGAGAACTGGGAAGGCGTACATGTATCCGGCACACAGGATTCCGCTTACTACTATTCAACCTACAACGGCAGTGACAAGAATCCCATCAGGGATGACAGAAAGAAGGTAATGATCCTTGGCGGCGGTCCCAACAGGATCGGTCAGGGTATCGAATTCGACTATTGCTGCGTACATGCGGCTCAGGCCCTCAGAAAGCTCGGCTTTGAGACCATTATCGTAAACTGCAATCCCGAAACTGTTTCAACAGACTACGATACATCCGATAAGCTCTATTTTGAGCCTCTTACTCTTGAGGATGTTCTCAGCATATACAATAAAGAAAAGCCCGTTGGAGTGATCGCACAGTTCGGCGGTCAGACACCGCTGAATCTTGCTGCGGATCTTGAAAAGAACGGTGTTAAGATACTCGGTACCTCACCCGCGGTCATTGATATGGCCGAGGACAGAGATCTGTTCAGAGAAATGATGGACAGGCTCGGTATCCCTATGCCCGAATCAGGCATGGCAGTTACCGTTGAAGAGGCAAAGGCTGTGGCAAACAAGATCGGTTATCCCGTAATGGTTCGTCCTTCCTTCGTACTTGGCGGCCGCGGTATGGAAGTGGTTTATGATGACGAGGCTATGACAGGCTATATGAACGCGGCTATCGGTGTAACTCCCGACAGACCCATTCTCATCGACCGTTTCCTGAATCATGCAACCGAATGTGAGGCTGATGCCATCTCCGACGGAACACATGCTTTCATGCCTGCCGTTATGGAGCACATTGAACTGGCGGGCATACATTCCGGCGACTCAGCTTGCATCATTCCTTCCCTTCACATCAGCGAAGAGAATTTAAAGACCATCGAGACCTATACCAAGAAGATCGCGGAAGAAATGCATGTTAAGGGACTAATGAACATCCAGTACGCTATCGAGAACGGCAAGGTATTCGTTATAGAAGCAAATCCCAGAGCATCCCGTACAGTACCCTTGGTTTCCAAGGTATGCAACATCCGTATGGTGCCTCTTGCAACCGAGATCGCAACAATGGAGATCACAGGACATGCTTCACCGGTTCCTGCACTTAAGCATGAGAAGATCCCTTATTACGGCGTTAAGGAAGCAGTATTCCCGTTCAACATGTTCCCTGAGGTTGACCCCATCCTCGGACCCGAGATGCGTTCGACAGGTGAAGTCCTCGGAATTTCCGAGCACTTCGGCGAAGCCTTTGTTAAGGCTCAGGAAGCAACTCAGACCAGACTTCCCATGGAAGGAACCGTTCTCATTTCCGTTAACCGCAAGGATAAGAGTGAGGTTGTGGATATTGCGGCAACCTTTGCCGAGGCAGGCTTCAAGATCCTCGCAACCGGCGGTACGGCTGACAAGCTTACCGAGAACGGTATCGAATGCGAGAGGATAAACAAGCTTCGTGAAGGCAGACCCAACATTAACGATGCAATAACCAACGGTAAGATCGATCTTATCCTCAATACCGCATCCGGAAGAGAGTCTGCGGATGATGACTCCTACATTCGTAAGGCTGCCATCAGGAGCAAGATCCCTTATATGACCACAATGGCTGCAGGTCGTGCTACCGCGGAGGGCATCCTCTACGTTAAGAAAAACGGAGGAGAGAGCAATATTGAATCTCTTCAGGGCTGGCACAAGAGAATAGGCGGCTGAGACAAGTAAAAGATCAATCATAAAAATGCACTAAAAAGAGAGTCCGGCGACTCTCTTTTTGTTATCGATTTTTGATGTAGGGTCCGTGTTATAATCGAACTTCGGTCAGCTCGGGGCGCTCCGCTTCGGTGCATAAGGTCAGGATATATTGAGGAAGAATGTGCCATACATGGAAGTTCAGTGTTCTGAGCTTGTCTCTGTACAGGGAGTTGATCTCGTTGGGTTTTACGGACAGTCCGGTGCCTATATGCTTGAGAAAGGCTTCCTTTCTGGTCCAGAGTTCAAAAAAACGTTGAAGCTTGAAATCACTCGGAGTGGAACGGTAGTTGGACATTTCGGATCTATCGAGGACGCTTTTGACCAGAGTGGCTTTTACGTCTCTGATCTCCTCTATGTCTATGCCCACGGCTGTGTCCGAAAAGGCACATACCACATATTTCCCGCTGTGGGAAAGATTAAACTGTACATCCGGGTGTTCGGGAAGATAGGGTTTACCCTTGGGGCCCAACGCGATGGGCTCGGTCTGTGGGGAGAGCCCTGCTTCCGTAAGGCCGAGCGCAATAAGATAACCCGCCCCCACCGAACGGTATTTCCCGCTTGGGTGGCTGATTGCATCGGCTTTTTTTCGCCTGTCTTCCGATAGCTGCTTCATTACGCTCATATAGATATCGGGATTGTTAAATTGTTCAATATTTAAAATGTACAGTTTATTCATACTATAATGATAATTGTATTATAAATTTTGTCAAGAGGAGTTCTATAACATGGAGGACACCTTATCCCGCTAATTATTTATGCCTTACAAAAATTAAATTATTTTATTTGAAAAAATAGTTTGACTTTTTCACTGCATTCAACTATAATGCATTGCATTAAAGAAACGCAATGATGGCATTAAGCATGGAGCGATCGATCTTTCAGAGAGTCCGCGGGCGGTGAGAGCGGATAGCGATACCCAGAGCTGTCTCCTGCCGGAGCGGAGTTCCCCAAAAACATTTGTTTTATAAGGAACTACGGCTAACCCCGTTATCATGGTTTAGAACTTTAAAATGAGTTCGATGAGAGCAGATGGAAAAAACATCTGAAACTTACGGGTGGTACCGCGGTAAATTGAAATTTATCGTCCCGGAGGCGCTATAAACGCTTCCGGGATTTTTTTTGGATCATTCTACGGAGGCAAACCTGAAAAACAGAAAGGAAATCAAAATGAAAAACATCGGTTTTACAGACATCACGATCAGAGAATGTGAGAAAAACAACGGCTCTCTTTCCTTTAAGGAAAAGGTGGAGATCGCTAAGATCATGGACAAGGTTAATTACACCTGTATAGAATTACCCGAACTGGGTGATTCCAAGGGACAGGAACTTTTGGTAAAGACCATTGCGGGCACTCTGAAGAAGAGTGGGGTTTCCATTCCCGTTGGTTTCACCAAAAAGGGCGTTACCAGAGCCTGGGACTGCATCGCAAAGGCAAAGAAGCCTTCGCTGGTTGTTGCTTTACCTGTTTCGGCCGTTCAGATGGAATATGTCTGCAGGAAAAAAGCTCCTCAGATGCTGGAATTGGTCAAGGAACTCGTATCGGAGGCAGCAAAGCTCTGCAAAAAGGTTGAGTTCTCCGCTCTTGATGCATCCAGAGCGGAATTCCCCTTTGTTTGTTCAACCATAGAAACCGCCATCGAAGCGGGAGCAACCAAGATCACCGTCTGCGATACCGCAGGTGTCATGCTTCCCGATGAAATGAAGACTTTTATCGAAAACCTTATCGAGAAGGTACCCGCTCTCAAGGAAAAGGAACTGTCCGTTGAGCTTTCCAACGAACTGGATATGGCCACTGCCTGCGCCAATGCGGCTGCGATCGGCGGTGCTACGGGCTTCAAGACAACCGTTACCGGCGGCGGATTCCCTGCCGTCACCTGCCTTGTTAAGCTTTTCGACAAGAGAGGCGAGGCACTGGATGCTGAAATGGATATCGTTAAGACCGAATTGCAGAGAAGCGTCAGCCAGATGCAGAGAATGCTCGGACATACGGAGAGTGCTTCCCATATGAAGACTGCGGGAACAGAGGATCAGACCTCCTTCAATATCAACGATGACATCGAGGTCATCACGGATGCATGCGCGAAGATCGGATATGACCTTACTGAAGAGGATGCGGCCAATGTATACGAGGCTTTCGTGAGAGTGGCAAGAAAGAAGGAGAGGGTGACCAATCGCGAGCTGGAAGCCATCGTGGCAAGCTCCGCACTTCAGGTGCCGCCCACCTACAAGCTGGACAATTATGTCATCAACTCCGGAAACATTATTTCTGCCAGTGCAAATATCAAACTCATCAAAAACGGAGAAGCTCTTTCGGGCATATCCGTGGGCGACGGACCCATTGATGCCTCCTTCAAGGCTATCGAGCAGATCCTCGGACACCACTATGAACTGGATGATTTCCAGATCCAGTCGGTTACGGAAGGCAGAGAAGCAATGGGACAGGCGATCGTAAAGCTTCGCGTGAACGGAGCGCTTTACTCCGGCACGGGAATCTCCACCGACATCATCGGAGCTTCCGTAAGAGCATACATAAACGCCATTAACAAGATCGTTTACACAGAAGACTAAGGCAGGAGGGAAAGAATATGAATTTGTGTTTTTCTACAAAATATACCGATCTTTCCTTTGAGGAGGCGATCTCCTTTGCCGAGGAAATGGGATTTCAGGGCATAGAGATACATGACATCAATGCGCCCGCATTTGAGAACGGCATTTCACCCTTTACCGTAGAGACCGCGGGAGTGACAAAGAGAGCACTTATGGAAAAGGGAATTACCGTTGCGGCATTGGATTCCGGACTCAATATCGCGGATACCAAGGCAGACAGCGAGTATTTTGACGGCTTTGTTAAACTGCTTGAGGTTGCGAGAGCACTCTCCGTAAGATACGTTAAGGTGCATGCTGCAGGCGGAAGTGACGAGAACATATATGAATTCCTGGACAAAGCCCTTAAATATGCCCATGAGGTCGAGGTGGAGATCCTCATAGAGACTACCGGAGCATTTTCCTCCACCAAGAAACTCAGAGACCTTCTCGAGTACTATGCAACGGACTTTCTTGGAGCAGACTGGAATATGCATGACACATATTTCTGCGCGGACGAAGATCCCGACACCACCATCACAAACCTCGGTGCATATGTAAAGCTGGCTCACGTACTGGACCAGAACGAAAGAGGCGAGATCGAGTTCCTCGGCGATGGCATTTTGCCTCTCGGCGAGATGATCAACGCCGTTCGTTCCGTCAATTACAGCGGCTTCATTTCCCTTGAATGGGATCCTTCCTACATAGAAGACGTAGAATCCGAAACAGTATTTTCTCACTACTTCTATTGCATGGACAACCTTATCAGGAACTCCAAAAAGGAGAAGCATTACTACTATAACAACAGACATACGGGAAAATTCCTCTGGAAAAAGGAAACGCTTATCGATAAGACCTTCCCTCAGTTGTTGGATGATATAGCAAACGAATTCCCCGATCAGACCGCATTTAAGTACACGACCTTGGAATATGAGAGGACCTATGCGGAATTCCGCGATGACGTGGACAATTTCGCACGTTCCCTTATCGCAATGGGAGTAAAGAAGGGAAATCAGGTGGCTGTCTGGGCAACAAACGTGCCCGAATGGTACATAGCCTTTTGGGCAACAACCAAGATCGGAGCGGTTCTTGTAACGATGAACACGGCTTACAAGATCCACGAAGCCGAGTACCTTCTCAAGCAGTCCGACACCCATACCCTGGTAATGATCAAGGGCTACAAGGATTCGGACTACGAAGGCATCATTAAGGAACTCTGCCCCGAGCTGGTTGACAGAAAGCCCGGGAAGCATCTGCATTCCAAGAGACTTCCTTTCCTGAGGAACGTGATCACAGTAGGCTTTAAGATGAAGGGTGCGTTGACCTGGAATGAAGCCTTAAGCATGGGAGATTCCGTTCCGGTTCAGGAGGTTTACCGTATGGCAGCCAATGTCGACAAGGACGACGTTGCAAACATGCAATATACCTCCGGCACAACAGGCTTCCCCAAGGGGGTAATGCTTACCCATTACAATATCGTAAACAACGGTAAGAACATCGGAGATCGTATGGATCTCTCCACTGCAGACCGCATGATGATCCAGGTGCCTATGTTCCACTGCTTCGGAATGGTACTTGCGATGACCGCTTCCGTGACGCACGGAGTGACCATGTGTCCGATCCCTTACTTCTCGCCCAAGTCATCCCTGGCCTGCATACATCAGGAGAAGATCACTGCCTTCCACGGTGTGCCGACCATGTTCATAGCTATGCTTCAGCATAAGGATTTCGAAAAGACCGACTTTTCGCATATGCGTACCGGTATCATGGCAGGAAGCCCTTGCCCCGTAGCGGTAATGCAGGATGTTGTGGATAAGATGCATATGACCGAGATCACAATAGTTTACGGCCAGACAGAAGCATCTCCCGGATGTACCATGAGCTGTACCACGGACAGCATTGAGCAGAGAGTCAATACGGTTGGAAGAAATCTTCCCGAGATCGAATGCAGGATCGTTGATCCCGAAACGGGAGAAGAAGTGGGACCCAATGTTACGGGGGAGTTTGTGGCAAGAGGCTACAATATCATGAAGGGCTACTACAAGATGCCCAAGGCTACCGCATCCGCCATCGACAAGGAAGGCTGGCTCCACACCGGAGACCTGGCATGCAAGACCGAGGACGGTTTCTACAAGATCACGGGACGTCTTAAGGACATGATCATAAGAGGCGGTGAAAACATCTATCCCAAGGAGATCGAGGAATTCATCTATACTCATGAGAAGGTACAGGATGTTCAGGTCATAGGTGTTCCGGATGAGGCTATGGGTGAAGAGATCATGGCTTGCATAGTCCTTAAAAAGGGCGAGAGCATGACCGAGGACGATATGAAGAAGTACATCGGAGAGCATATGGCTAAGCATAAGGTTCCCAAGTACATTGATTTCGTTGACGGGTTCCCCATGAATGCTGCCGGCAAGATCCTCAAGTACAAGATGAGAGAGGAGGCCATTGAAAAGCTGGGCCTTAAAAAAGCAAGCGAGATAGTTACCGCATAAAATTTAGAAAAATGACACACTTTTGTTGGCGTTATCTGTTATAATGCAAGCAGAGGGATAATAAGTTTTAATGGTTACGATTGCGGAAAGCCGCAAGGAGGTTATCATGGCCGGTATATCATCTCTTACAAATTCAAATCTGTACAAAGCATTATATAACGGAAGCTCTGTTTCTTCGACAAGCAACTCCAACGACATCTTTTCCGCTTTGGGAAGCAACACCTTCAGCGATCTGTCCATGATCAAGTCGGGCACATACAAGAAATTGCTTTCGGCTTATTATGAAAAGTACGGGAACACAGGCAGAGATTCTTCAAAGGATGCCGTTTCAACCGAGATCTCCAATCTGGGGCAGGTTTCTTCCAATGCTTCGGACCTCAGGGATTCCGTAAGCAGACTCAGAAAAATAGATTTTTCGAAGGAAGAGAACAGCGAAAGTTCTCTTGCGGCGGCCAAGGATTTTGCGGAGAATTACAATGCACTTATCGATAATTCCGTAAAGGTTAATCGTCAAGGCGTTTTAAAGGATACTCTTTCTCTTGTGAATTATATGAAAAAGAATTCCGGGATGCTGAATGAACTCGGAATGAAGCTCGGCACCGATAATAAGATTACCTTTGATGAGGAAAAATGGAACAATGCCTATTCCACATCAAAGTCATCAATGTTCAACGGAGTCGGAAGCTTCGGCTATCAGGCAGCCTATAAGATCGGTAAGATCGCTTCCGGTTCGGCAGCGGGTACCGGCAGACACACAACCGCTTCCACCTACAACGGAGCCGGCAAGTACAACGCTCCCAACAATACGGCACAGTTGTTCAACGCTTTATTTTAAAAAGTAATACGCCCGGTTTAAACCAATGCGTTTTAAACGGGCGTTTTTTTTATGAAATGCAGGTGAATGGATACATAAAAAACGGAAGTATGATATAATAGCGCTATGAATAATATAAAGAATGACATTAAAACAGGTGAATACAAAAAGGTCTATCTGCTGTACGGTACAGAGGATTATTTAAAAAAACTCTATTGCGAGAAGCTTAAAAAAGCAATAGTCCCCGAAGATGACTCCATGAATCTTACGGTTATCCAAGGGGATGATTTTGATCTTAATGAATTTATGGGCATATGCGACACCATGCCTTTCTTTGCCGACCGACGCCTTGTGATCGTTAACCGCTGCGGAAAGTTCAAGGGCTCCAAAAAGAGCGAGAACGAAAACGAAGAGCAGGGGGGAGAAAAGGGAAAAGGCGCGGTGAAGGATGCTTTTACCGAATATCTGAAACAGATCCCCGAGACAACGGTGGTTGTTTTTGTTGAAGTTGAGGCTGACAAGAGAGGACGAAGCTTTAAGACTGTGAAGGACACCGGCTATGCCTGTGAGATGAACAGTATGGACGAGAGAAATCTCATTCTGTGGATACAGACGGAGATCAGGGCGATCGGAAAAAGCATCACTCCGGAAACCGCATCCTATCTGATCGGGTGGTGCGGGGAGGATATGGGGACTCTCAAGATTGAGATGGATAAACTCGGTTTCTATGCACTGGAAAGGGATTCCATAGAAAAAAATGATATAGAAGCCATATGCACAAAACAGCTGAAGGCTGTGATCTTTGACCTGACGGATGCCATGGCTGTGGGAAACATTAAAGGGGCGATGAAGGTATATGAAGGCCTGAATGCGCTGAAGCAGCCGATACAGATGACCTGGAGGATGCTGGTAAGGCATTTTGAACAGCTTCTGGTTGTAAGGGAGCTGAGAGGTCTGTCGAAGAGCCTGGATGAAATTGCGGGATCCTGCGGGATACATCCCTATGTGGTTAAAAAGATGTCGGAGCAGGGGAGAAATTTTAAACTGTCAAGCCTGAGAAAGAAACTGGAATACGGGGTTCAACTGGAACAAGACTTTAAAAGCGGCAGGATAGACGAGAAAAATATGGTTGAACTTTTCATTACACAAAAATTGTAAAATTTGTGCTTGCAATCGGTAAAAGATTATGTTATTTTATATCGCGTTGTCAACTATACTTGTGAGGCATCTGCCTTGCATTTAAACCTGACTATGGAAGCGTATCGAAGCGGTCATAACGGCCCTGACTCGAAATCAGGTAGCCCGCAAGGGCTCGTGGGTTCGAATCCCACCGCTTCCGCGACTGATTTGTGAAGCCCCTTTTTTGAAGGGGCTTTACATTTTACATCTGCATGAAACCGTAACAGATCAGAAATTCTCCGAGGATGTAGGCAAACATTTCAAGGAAATGCCTTTTGTAGACAGAGTCGTTCTTGTGAAAACGGACTCCGAACAGAAGCACGTCCGAGTAAAGGAAGAGCAGAGCTCCGAGGGAGATCGTTATGGTTGCGGCGCTCGGGGCCGAGAACATCTGCATGATAGCAAAGGTGTTCATCGCGGCATTGGCCATGAGATAGCCGGTCATGGGAAGCTTCAGCATTGTCGGGACATAGTCCTTGAGCTTTCCGCGTACCATGTATACGATCGCAATAAAGAGTATCAGGATCGGAAGTATAGTTGCATAGGGGACTGCTTTAAAATCGATGTTCCTGCAGTAGGCGATGATGAAGCACACATGGCTCGCCAGGAATGCTATTCCGCCGAGAACAAAGAATTGCGGTCCGCGACCCAGTAAGAGAACATCGCCTGCCCAGCTGAAAAAGAAAGCTGCGAGAACGAAGCAGTTGGGAGCATCCACTGCAAAGTAGTAGGCGATCATCATAAGGGGAAGCAGCAGCCACTTGGTCAGTTTACGGATGCGACGGTTACATTTATATGTACCGTACAGATGAATTACACTGACGATCAACAACAGTATCATAGAAACAACAGAGATTTTATTCATAGTCTATCCACCTTTGTTCAGCTAATCTAACAGTAATTTTACACTACCCGTCGGAGGATGTAAAGTTACGATCATGATTGAAATCCAATTTGATGTGTGTTTATAGGATTAATGGTTTTGCGAGAATGTATTTGACGGAGAGTGAGAGGTACTGTTCACGCCATGTTCAAAACGCGTTTTGAACATGGTATTCTGCGAAGCAGAATATGTCGGTACTAAGCCGTTTTTGAAAATACATTTTCAAAAACGGCTTAGTACCGACACATCTGTGAACAGTACCTTGTTACCTTGTACACCCGCAGATCGTATTCATTATGATCAATATTTTGAATACTCCTGCGACTGTCTGAAAACTTTTATATTGATTATTAAAAATTGATAAATTTTAGTTGCGAGATTTTTATTAATATGATTTAATTATAGTATCTGTAGGGCGAAATGGAGCAACTAATTGTTTCGAAAGGGGAAAGTAGATGCCTTTATTGATTGCTAAAGCAGCATTCATTGAATACGGACCGGTTGGAGACGCTGTATTGACGGCTCTTCTTGCGGTACTTGTATTTTTCCTGTTTGTAAATATTGCAAAGAGGATCAAAGCTGAGAAGAAGGCCGAAAAGGCCGATGCTAAGCTTGAAGAGAGTTACCTCGATCTGAAAATGGCTTATGACGAGGTTTCTAACACAAAATCACAGCTTTTTGAAAAGTACGATGAGCTTCGTGAAAACAGGGAGCAGATGAAGGAAGTGGCTTATACCGACTACCTTACAAAGCTTCCCAACCGTGTGGCTTTCATGGACAAGCTTGAGAATGAGATCAAGAAGTCTTATCCCGGAGAGTATTTCACAGTCATCGATCTGGATCTGGATGATTTTAAGATCATCAACGATACCATGGGACATCTTAACGGAGATGCTGTTATTGCATCCGTTGCGGATCGTCTTGAGTCCACTCTGGGCGATGAGGATTTCATCGGACGTGTCGGAGGAGATGAATTCATCATCTTCTTTAATAGGCTTTTGAGCAGGGAAGAATGCGAGAAAAAGGCTGTTGAGATCATGCACATCTTCAGCGTTGAACATTTTAAAGCCATGGACGATAAGGAGATCTCCATCAATGCCAGCATGGGCGTTTTGGTGATCGCAAGAGACAACTGTCCTTCTCTTCAGGTACTTAACAGAAATCTTGACACTGCATTGTTTGTAGCCAAGGATTCGGGTAAGAATGCATACAGGATATTCGACAATCCCATGGAACAGATGATGTTCAACCGTGTCAAACTGCAGAGTGATATCAGAGAAGCCATTTTCAACAATCAGTTTGAACTGTACTATCAGCCTCAGGTTAATCTTAAAACAAATAAAGTTGCCAGCTTTGAAGCATTGATCAGATGGCATCATCCTCAGAAGGGACTTCTTTTCCCGGATGAGTTCATTCCTGTAGCGGAAGAGTGCGGTCTTATCATAGAACTTGGCAAACTTGTGTTGAACAAGGCATGCAAACAGTTGGCGGAATGGCACAAGGCCGGCAATAAGGTTATGATCGCCGTTAACCTTTCGGCAAAACAGTTCAGAGATCCTTTCCTTACCGATTACGTTACGGAAATGATCAAGGAGTATGGGATCGATCCTTCCTATCTTGAACTGGAAATTACCGAAACCGTTGCCATCGAGGATGTAAACTATGCCATCCGAACGATCGAGAACCTTAAAAAGTTCGGTATCCTGTTCTCACTCGATGATTTCGGAACAGGCTATTCTTCGCTCAATTACCTGAAGCAGCTTCCGGTTGATAATCTGAAGATCGATAAGAGCTTTATGGAAGCGGTCACAGTTGACAACGAGGACAGAAAGATCGTGGAAACGATCATCAGTCTCGCGCAGGCTCTCAATATGCTTGTTGTGGCTGAAGGCGTCGAACAGAACGAACAGGAAGAGATGCTGAAGCGCATGAACTGCAACAAAGCTCAGGGCTTCCTTTACAGCAGACCGGTTCCCGCAAATGTTGCATCGATGCTGATGACATCCTAAGCTTTGTGAAATTTGCACAAATTGAACCTTTGATTTTCTACAGGTCCGGCAATTGTCCCGGGCCTGTTTTTATGCTAAGATATATCTGCTTCATCTTAAAATTCTCATGTAATTCCAATTGCAGTTTCATGGCAGACTCTGCTAAAAGATCAGGAGTTTTTATGGAAAACAGGATAATTAATAAAGACAGGATTTTTATGCGCCTTATGAACAGGGAAGCCTGCGAGGAGATCAGGAATTCTTATCCCTGTGATGATTTTTTAAACCTCACCGTAGGCTACAGATGGCTGGATTATAAGGAGGACGGTATCAGAACGTCGGTTCCCTTGAAAAATGAGGAACTTGAAGCGGCAGGTGTGGAAAAAGAAGAACTGTTCATGCTTGCCCAAAAGAACACGGAGAACCTTTTTGATGCCAGGCTTTATAGGCTGGGAGACCTCGTAAAGCGCATCTGCGAAGGCGAAGAGGCAAAGGATTTTATGCCCGGCAGCGATGTGCTGGACAAAAAGGAGCTGTATGTCTGCACCAATGATTCAGGGTTTTTCGGAGCGGCGGTCATGCTGATCGACAACGTTATAGACAACGTGGCAAAACGCCTCGGAGGAAGCATATACATTCTGCCCTCCAGCGTTCATGAGATCATAATAGTTCCGCGGATCGAAGAATACGATCTTAATATGCTGAAGGAGACCGTACATTCCGTTAATACCACGGTGGTAAACGAAACGGACTATCTTTCGGATAATGTTTACCTTTACAGCACCGCGACAAAAAAGCTTGAAATAGCGGCCTGAACATCATTCACAGGTATCAAAAACCCCCGCCGGAAACGACGGGGGTTCAGCGTCACTGATCGGATTCGAACCGACGGCCTTTCACTTCGGAGGCGAACGCTCTGTCCAGCTGGGCTACAGTGACTTGAATTACCGTGTGATTATACAACAAGCGAAGGTAAAAGTAAAGCGGAGAAGTGAACGGAAGTTCCCGTATATTTCCTACTTGAAAAGGTGCTTGAATATGCGTTATAATAGATATTTATGAAGACGAATAAGAAATTTGAGACTCCCGAGCTTTCAAACGGAGTCCGTATAAACAAATATTTGAGTGATGCCGGCCTCTGCTCCAGGCGAGAGGCTGATGTTTTTGTTGAAAAAGGACAGGTGACCGTGGACGGCAAAGTAGCCGAGAACGGGACCAAGGTGCTTCCGGGACAGGAAGTGGTCTTTTGCGGGAAAAAAGTGTCCAGAGATGACAATCAGGTGCTGATCGCATTCTACAAGCCTGTAGGCATAGTCTGCACGACCGACACCAAGAGAGAACCCGACAATGTTATCGATTTTATCAACTACCCGAAACGCATCTTCCCCATCGGCCGGTTGGATAAGGATTCGGAGGGACTGCTGCTGCTGACGAATGACGGGGATATCGTAAATAAGATACTCAGGGCGGGAAACAGGCATGAAAAGGAATATGAGGTAAACGTAAACAAGCCGCTGACTCCCGAGTTCCTTAAAGGAATGGCCTCAGGAGTTCCCATTCTCGATACGGTCACAAAGCCTTGCAGGATCGAACCCACGGGAAAAAAGAGCTTTAAGATCATCCTGACTCAGGGACTCAACCGTCAGATCCGCCGAATGTGCGAGTATTTTGAGTACAAGGTTGTAAGCCTCAAGCGTGTCAGAGTCATGCATATCACTCTCGGAAATCTCAAGGTTGGTGAGTACAGACATCTGACGTCCACGGAACGGGAGGAGCTTAAGAAGAACCTTCGGAATTCTTCAAAACTTGCGGCAAAGGAAAACAAAAAGAATCCCATAAACAATTAACGGCAGGGAAACAAAAGATGGATAATAACGCGAATATAAACGATCGTGCGAGAATAGAAGAACTTGTCAAAGTGCTCAACAGGGCAAGAATGACATATGAGCAGAAGGACATAGAGATAATGTCCAACTTTGAGTATGACAAGCTTTATGATGAACTGAAAGCACTGGAGGAAAAGACCGGCTATGTAATGTCTCAAAGCCCCACGATCAATGTGGGTTATGAAGTGGTGTCGGAACTTCCCAAGGAGAGGCATGCTTCGCCTATGCTTTCGCTGGACAAGACAAAGGAAACCGAGACCTTAAAGAACTTTTTGGGCGATAAGGAAGGACTCCTTTCATGGAAGATGGATGGTCTTACCAACGTTCTGACCTATCGTGACGGCGAATTGGTGAAGGCTGTCACAAGAGGTAACGGTGAGATAGGAGAGATCATCACGAATAATGCGAAGGTGTACAAAAACCTGCCCTTAAAGATACCCTATAAGGGCGAACTGGTGATCCGGGGAGAGGCGATCATCACCTACTCCGAGTTTGAGAGGATCAATTCGGAACTTCCGGAAACCGAAGCAAAATACAAGAACCCCAGAAACCTTTGCAGCGGAAGCGTCAGACAGCTTAACAACAAGATTACCGCTCAAAGGAACGTGGAGCTCTATGTTTTCGGTCTCATCAATACCAACCCCGCCATGGGATTCAAGACACGTCATGAAGGGTTCGACTGGCTCGGTTCCATGGGATTTACCTGCGTCGAAGAAAGGCTTGTAAACAAGGACAATTTCGACGAGGTTTTTTCATACTTCAAGAAACAGGTTTCGGAAAACGATTTTCCTTCCGACGGCCTTGTTTTGAGCTACGACGATCTGGAGTATTCCGCATCTCTCGGAAGGACCGCAAAATTTCCGAGGGATTCCATAGCCTTCAAATGGCAGGATGAAACTGCGGAAACTACGCTGCTGGATATAGAATGGAGCGCATCCAGGACCGGACTCATCAATCCGGTTGCTGTTTTTGAACCCGTGGAGCTTGAAGGAACAAACGTTTCCAGAGCGAGCATACACAACGTCTCCATCATGGAAGGCCTGAAGCTCGGTATCGGAGACAGGATCGAAGTGTTCAAGGCTAATATGATAATCCCGCAGATAGCGAGAAACCTTACGGAAAGCGGTACTGCAAAGCCTCCAAAGACCTGTCCCGTGTGCGGCTCGGAAACGGAAGTCAGGGATGAGGAAGGGATCAGAGTCCTCCTTTGCAACAACCCCGATTGTGTTGCAAAGAAGATCAAGGGCTTTTCTCTTTTCGTAAGCAGAGATGCCATGAACATTGAGGGCATATCAGAGAATACCATTGAAAAGTGGATAAACGAAGGAATACTAAAGACCACTCCCGATTTCTTCAGGATCGGCAGGTTTAGAGAAAGCATCGTAAACATGGAGGGCTTCGGAGAAAAGTCTTTTGACAATTTCATCAAGGCTGTTGAAAAGGCGCGTAAGACCACGGCAGTCAAGGTGCTTTACGGAATGGGCGTTCCAAACATTGGTCTGGCTACTGCAAAGCTGATCTGCAAGCATTTCGGAAACGATATGGAAAAGATCAGAAATGCCTCCTATGAGGAACTGGTGGAAATAGAAGGAATAGGGGATGTGATCGCAAAAGAATATGCCCTGTTCTTTAAGAAACCGGAGGTTAACCGTGTACTGGACGATCTTCTTACGGAGGTTGAGATCGAAAATCCTGCCCAAAACAACACCGACCTTAAGTTTGAAGGGTTGACCTTTGTTGTGACGGGCAGTGTGGAGAAGTTCAAAAACAGGAACGAATTAAAAGCGTACATAGAAGAACGCGGCGGCAAGGTTGCGGGATCGGTCAGCTCCAAGACTTCGTATCTCATCAACAACGACATTACCTCCGATTCTTCCAAAAATAAAGAAGCACGTAAACTTAATATCAGGATCATCAATGAAGATGAATTTCTTGCATTATAGACTGGAGAATTGAAATGCCGATAAAGGTACAAAATGACCTTCCCGCAAAGAAGGTGCTTGAAAAAGAAAACATTTTCGTTATGGACGAAAAGAGGGCTGTAACACAGGACATCAGACCGTTAAAGATAGCTGTGCTAAACCTGATGCCTCTTAAGGAGGACACCGAGGTACAGCTGATGCGAAGCCTTTCCAACACTCCGCTTCAGATCGATCTGACCTTTCTGACCACCGCGTCCTACGTGGGGCACAACACAGCCACCAGCCATCTGGATACCTTCTACTACACTTACGAAGATGTAAAGAATGTCAAATTCGACGGTATGATAATTACGGGTGCTCCCGTGGAATTGATGCCTTTTGAAGAGGTGGCTTACTGGGATGAACTTAAAAAGATCATGTCCTGGTCCGAAAAAAATGTCACGTCTACCCTGCATATATGCTGGGGAGCGCAGGCGGGACTCTACTATCACTACGGTATTCCAAAAAAGGAACTGGGAAAGAAGCTTTCGGGCATATACACCCACAAGGTGATGAACCGTAAGGAGCCGCTGGTCCGCGGTTTTGACGACGTTTTCAATATCCCTCATTCGAGGTACACGGAATCGGATAACGATGCCATCAGGAATGACAAGAGACTCATGGTGATGGCAGAGTCGGAGGAAGCAGGGATCTTCCTTTGCATGGACAGGAAGAAGCGCAGGATCTTTGTCATGGGTCATCCCGAGTATGACAGAGTCACCCTGGACAAGGAATATAAGAGGGATCTGGGTAAAGGATTGAATCCGGACATTCCCAAGAATTATTATCCCGATGACGATCCCAAGAAGGAGCCTGTTCTGTCCTGGAGAGGACATGCCAATGCTCTCTACACGAATTGGGTAAACTATTATGTATATCAGGTAACACCTTACGAATTATGATCTATCTTGACAATGCAGCCACCACAAAATTGAAGAAGTCGGCTTTGGAAGCCATGTTGCCCTGCTTCGACCAAAACTATGCCAATCCCTCCGCAGTTTATCTTGCTGCGGGAAAGGCGAGAAGAGTGGTGGAAAACGCAAGGGAGATTTTTGCTGCGGGCCTTAATTGTGACAGAGACGAGATCTACTTCACTTCGGGCGGAACCGAGAGCGACAACTGGGCGATCTTCGGAACCGCGGAAGCGCTAAGGGACAAGGGAAGGCATATTATCACTCAAAAGACCGAGCATCATGCGGTTTTGAACAGCTGTGAAGCCCTCAGAAGAAAAGGCTTTGAGATCACGCTCCTTGATGTGGACGAAAACGGGATCGTGGATCCCGCGGCTCTGGAAAAGGCTATACGGAGGGACACCGTTCTGGTGTCGATCATGGCCGCAAACAATGAGACCGGAACGCTTCAAAAGATCGGGGAGATCGGAGAGATAGTACGATCCAAACGTACCCTGTTTCATACGGATGCGGTTCAGGCCTTCGGGCATATGCCTCTCGATGTAAAAGCCCTTCACATAGATCTCCTCAGTGCGTCATCCCATAAACTGGGAGGACCGAAGGGGGTGGGGATCTTGTACAAGAGCTTGGATGCGGACACGGCGCCCTTCATATACGGAGGCGGCCAGGAAAGAGGCATGAGATCGGGCACGGAGAACGTTCCGGGCATCGCAGGTTTCGCGGCGGCTTTTGAGGAGCGGGAGGACACCAAAAAGGTCTCGGAGCTCAGGGACCATATGACCGGAAGACTCTTAAAGGAAATCTCCGGCATTAGGCTTAACGGCGGGATCGGAATGAAGCTTCCGGGAATAGTGAACGTCAGCATAGACAGGGTAAAGGGAGACAGCGTTCTGATGCGGCTCTCATCACTGGGGATCTGCGCATCCACGGGCTCTGCCTGCACCTCGGGAAACGGAGAATCCTCGCATGTGCTCAGGGCCATGGGTTTTGATAAGGAAAGATGCGATTCTTCCCTAAGGTTTTCGCTGAGTGGGGAGAATACGCTTGAAGAGATCGACGAAACAGTCGATGCATTAAAAAACATAGTTGATGATTTCAGAAGCATTACGATCTGATCGGGGAGGAACAAAATGAGAAAAATGGTTTTATCAATCTTCGTTGACAACACCTTTGGCGTACTGAGCCGTGTTGCGGGCCTGTTTTCGAGACGGGGCTACAACATCGACAGTCTGACAGTGGGAGAGACCGAGAATCCGGAGTATTCCAGAATGACTGTTGTGGTGACCGGTGATGAGCAGATACTTGACCAGATAAAGAAACAGGTTGAAAAACTGGAGGATGTGAAGGAAGTAAAGGAACTCAGTCAGGATTCCTCGGTATACAGAGAACTGATCCTTGTTAAGATCGCCGCAACAAAGGAGGCGAGACAGGGCGTGATCTCCATAGCAGAGATCTTCAGGGCAAAGATCGTGGATGTGACTCCCGATTCCCTGATCGCGGAGCTTACGGGAGATCAATCCAAGCTGGAGGCTTTTCTCAAACTTTTATCCGATTATAAAATACTGGAAATTGCAAGAACGGGGATCACGGGGCTCAGCAGAGGAGTTTGAACAATAACGACGAACTGTAACCTTTGAAACAAAAGTTCTGTTTTGTATTGTTTTTTTGTGACCAAAAGATTATAATTTTTTATATAATTGCTGTTATAGCGTCAAATCAGAGAATACGCGTTGGAGGGCAAAAATGAGTATACTGTCACAATGCTGTGGACTTACACTGCTGGCGACAATAGTATATTTTTATTCATTCAGAAGGAAGATTTTGATCAAAACGGGTCAGAATTATCTGGAACTTGTTTTTGCAACCATTATCTGTACTTTGTTCGATATGCTGTCCATCTTTTGTATCGACCATGAGGCCAATTTACCGGCTCTTTTTGTTGAGATCATATGTAAGGCATATGTCGCTTCATTGGTAAGTGTAACCATCTTCGGGTTAAGATACCTTTGCGCGGATGTTTACAAATCCAATAAAGAATATAAAACATCGATGATCAGAGTTTACTCCATATGGGTTGCCATGATCGCCGTGATCTTTGCACTGCCGATCCGCATTGCCTATCGGGACGGTGTGGCAAAGTATACCGAAGGTCCGTCGACAACGGCGACATACATATGTGTGGCTTTGGTGATCGTTATGATCGTTGTCACCATGGAAAAGAACAGAAAAACAGTAAACCTCAATCGGCGTAAGGTGGTTTATATTTGGATCATGACGTGGATCGTGGCGGCACTTATACAGTTCTTCCGCAGTGACTTGCTGATAGTCAGCTTCGGAGCCTCCCTGGGAGTTGCGATCATTTATTTTGCTCTTGAGAATCCCGAATCGAATCTTGACAGGAATACGGGATTTTTCAACGAGAATGCTCTGGGACTCTATGCCAACCAGCATTTTAACGTCGGAAAGAGGTTCTCGCTGGTCTATCTTGAGATCTCGCCCTACAGGAATGTGGGAAAGAAGCTGAGTCTTGAGGCAGACATACAGGAAGAGATCAACAGATACGTTGTGAGCTTTGAAAAGGGAGACATATTCATCGTCAACGACAGTGAATATTGTCTGGCTTTTGAAGTCAAGGAAAACGCCAATGATGCTCTCGAACTGATAAGAGAGAGATTCAATTACGGTTGGGGGGCCAAAAAGAATGTCATACTCCCCACCAGATATATGTATGTTCCCAATGCAACGGATTTTGAAGGATGGGAATCTCTTTCCCAGGCCATCAGGTTCATAGGCTATTCGGGAACAAACGTTAATGAGGTCAATGTGGTAACGCCTTCTTCGCTTACGGATCTTGTGAAGGAAAGAGAAGTTGAGGAGATCATCAGAGACGCCATTGACAATGACAGGATAGAGGCTTTCTATCAGCCGATCTATTCGATAAAGGAGAAACGGTTTGTTTCTGCGGAAGCTCTTGCAAGGATCAGGCGCGAGGATGGCTCTCTTGTACCGCCCGGACTTTTCATTCCCATTGCCGAAAAGAACGGTACGATCATAAAGATCGGAGAGATAGTCTTTGAAAAAACATGTCAGCTGCTTTCGAGAGAAATGCTCAATGAAAGATTTGATGTGGATTATATCGAAGTTAACCTTTCAACGGTACAGTGTTCCTATGAATGCCTTGCGGATTCCTTTGTTTCGATCATGAACAAGAACCATGTGGATCCCGCATGGATCAATCTTGAGATCACCGAAACAGGCTCCCTTGCGGAGAAAAATATTTTGCTTAAAAACATGAATGAACTCATGGTTTACGGCGTAACCTTCTCGCTCGATGATTTCGGAACGGGAAATTCCAATCTGAACTACATTATGGATATGCCCGTAAAGATCGTCAAGTTCGACCGTGAGTTGATCAATGCTTATTTCGTAAATGACAAGGCACGGCACATTATGGTGTCTACCATTGAGATGCTTAAAGACATGGGCTTTGAGATCGTTGCAGAAGGCATCGAGACCAAGGAACAGGCGGAAGAAATGTGCAAGCTCGGAGTTTCGTTCATCCAGGGCTATTATTACTCTAAGCCTTTGACAAGAGGGGATTATATCAATTTCCTTGAAATGGAGACAAATAAGGCGGATTAGATATCCGCTTTATCAAGCGGATATGGTGGAATTGGCAGACACGCCAGATTTAGGTTCTGGTGCGCAAGCGTGCAGGTTCAAGTCCTGTTATCCGCATTTCCATCCCTTTTGGCTTTTTTCTTTTCACTTCACTGTTTTCTCTGTCAACACTTGGAGGCCTGCTTCATGAAAAAAAAGGAAAACAAGAACAAGAAATCCATATATGCGCAAACAGCCGGCTCGATGGTCGCTATTGTCATCCTGCTTATTTTTGTGTTTGTATTTTTTAAACTTGCTATCAAAGTAAATGAGACCTACCCTGATGCTGACATTACAAGTAACAGCTGGTTTCATGTCATTGCTTCGGTAGCTTTTTTATGCTCCATAGCCATCGGAGGAACTGTTTATTGCATCATCACCTACAATAGTAACAAAGAACTGTCCGCAAGCATGATGAAGCTTTCTACCGGAGCAAGGTCCATTGAGAATCAAAGCCTTGTTATCAGTTCCTTCAGCACGATCTTTTACTATGTATGTTTTATCGATGTAAAAGAGGATTCTTTCTATGAGATACTTCCCCAGGATTTCATTTCCTTCATAATGGGAGAAAAGGGAAGGTTTTCATCAGCCTACAAGAGATTTGTTTCCGAAACAGTCTCTTACGAATATCAGGATGATCTGTATGAATTCTGCGACATCTATACAATCGACAGAAGACTGGGTGAGCAAAAAAGCTCGATAATCGAGTTTGTCAGCAACTATGTGGGCTGGACAAGAACCTATCTCATCGCCTTGGAAAGAGATTCAAGGAAGAAGATCACAAAAGTTCTCCTGGGCTTCCAGAAGATCGATGCGCAGAAGAGACGCGAACTGCAGATGAGCGAAGCACTTAAGAGTGCTCTTGAAGCTGCCAACAGTGCAAATAACGCAAAGTCTGAGTTCCTTTCCAGAATGAGTCATGATATCAGAACACCCATGAACGGAATAGTGGGAATGACCGCCCTTGCCCTGACTAAGCTTGATGATAAAGAGAGAGTGGCTTATTGCCTTGAGAAGATATCCTCTTCGAGTAAGCACCTGCTCATGTTGATAAACGACGTTCTGGATATGTCCAGAATAGATACCGGAAGACTGGAACTTTCCGAGGAGAATTTTTCACTTTCCGACCTTATGGATAACCTGGTGACCATGATCCACCCTCAGACGGATGCAAAGCATCAGGACTTCATATGCAATGTAATGAATGTTGAGCATGAAAAGGTTATAGGCGATCCGACCAGACTTGAGGAAGTGTTCCTGAATCTTACGGGTAATGCTGTAAAGTATACAGGAGAAAACGGCAGGATAAAGATCTCAATATTCGAAAAGTTCATCAAAAACGGTATGGGCTGCTATGAATTTGTCATTGAAGACAATGGTATAGGAATGTCGGAAGAGTTCCTCAGCCATTTGTTTGAACCCTTTTCAAGGGAATACAACGAAAAGACCAAGAACGTACAGGGAACCGGATTGGGGCTTGCCATCGCTAAGAATATCATTAACATGATGAACGGTGAAATGAAGGTGGAAAGTGCCCTCGGAAAAGGAACCAAGTTCTCGGCCAGCTTCTGGCTTAAGATACAGGAGAGTTCGGAAGAGAGAAACAATTGCTTTAACGGTATTCACATTCTGGTGGTGGATGACAACAGGATTTCCTGTGAAACCAACTGTTCAATGCTCCAGAGCCTCGGCATGAGGGCACAGAGCGCATACGGAGGACAGGAAGCCATAGATATGTCCATTGCCGAAGCGGAAAAGGGCGATCCCTTCAAGCTTGCGCTTGTAGATTGGAAAATGCCTGTAGTTGACGGCTTAAAAGCCGTGCGTGCCATTAACGAGAAACTTGGCACGGAAGCTCCGGTATTTGCAATTTTCGCCTATGATTGGACAGACATAGAGATAGAAGCGAGACGTCTCGGAGTCAAGGCCTTCATTTCAAAACCGCTGTTTAAATCGAGAGTTATCGGAGCCCTTCATCTCATGCTGGGCGATGAGAAGCCACAGGAAAAGGTTGAGGAGATCAGGCAGTTTACCGAAAATGACTTCACCGGCAGGAGAGCACTTTTGGTCGAGGATAATGAACTCAATACCGAGATTGCAAAGGAACTTCTGGAAATGACCGGAATACAGGTGGAATGTGCGGTCAACGGAGCGGAGGCTGTCGAGATGGTTTCCGACAGAGGCTCGGATTATTACGATATCATCTTTATGGATATTCAAATGCCGATCATGAACGGCTATGATGCAACGAAGGCCATCCGTTCGCTTCCGATAACGGACGCCAAGACGATACCCATTATTGCAATGACCGCCAATGCATTCATGGCAGATGTTCAGGAAGCCAAAAACTCCGGCATGAACGAACATGTGGCCAAGCCCGTGGAGCTGAACAGGTTGCGGGATGTGATGACTAAATGGCTCGGATAAGATTCAAGCGGCAGCTAAGAGTGAGTTTGCAACACAAAATAGCGTTTAGGGTCAAAAACATAGCAATTGTCTTATAGGGAGGGTTAGATGAAAAAACGTGTTAAATTACTTGTTAGCGTACTTGTTAGTTTTTCAATTATTCTTTTATTGGCACTGTTTTGTTTTATTAATAATGGGTGCAATACACGGAAGGATCAAGTGATTTTTTGTCAGGATCTGTTGAGATTTAACGTTGTAGGTGATTATAAAACGATTCAATATCGAATTAATGTTCCGTTTTTATGTAAACACGCGGATCACTTAATTCAATACCAAGGCAGCGATAATGATGCATTTGACAAGATTATTACAGAAACACCTGTATGGTACGATTATGAGGATGAAAAAAAAGGACAAGTATATGGTGTGGCTGATGGGTACATCTTAGGATTTGCCGGGATTGTATTTAATATTTCGGATTTAGAAGACGGAGATTGTTTAAAGGTTAATAGTTTTGACTTTAAAGTCGATGATGAAATAGTAGAAGTTGAATTGGATGAAGATCTCATTTATACGCATTGGAAAGGAACGCAAGAGGAGCGGCCTTTTGTACCAATTAATAGCATCATAATGAATTATCATGGCTGCGGGCTGACGAGAAAGATGGGAATGCAATTTGAATATAAGGTAACTGAGGATAATGTACAGATTGAGGGATTTGAATTTAGTAAATACATATCTATAGAAAAAGCGACTGTTAAAATTAACGGAGGGAAAGCTATTAATTTTAGCAAAGCATTTCCGGTTAAGTTGAATAAAGACGATATATTGGCTGTTGTGATCGATAAGATCAGTTATGATGATAATGGCGGATATGCGGATTATAATACTAATTATATTTTGTATTGGCATAGGGACGGAGAAGAAGTAAAGGGGGATTCTAATTATATCGGGCTGCTCGGGATAGGTAGTCCGGCTGAATTTACCTTGTACTTGTATTCAAGGGGCATAGAATAATGAACCCCGGGGACGGGGTTATGGTGTCAAAAATAAGTACACATCTAAAAAAAACTGTTGCAATAATTCAAAAAATAGGCTAAAATATCGCAAGGTCTGCGGAAAAATAATTTCTTCCGTGGGAAGTTAAAAATTTAGATTTACAAATCATTAGGAGGATTTTATGATTTCAGCAGGAGATTTCAGAAACGGTATTACACTTGAGATCGAAGGACAGGTTGTTCAGGTTATTGAATTCCAGCACGTTAAGCCCGGTAAGGGAGCAGCGTTCGTTAGAACAAAGCTTAAGAATATTATTTCCGGAGGCGTTGTTGAAAAGACTTTCCGTCCTACCGAGAAATTCCCCGCTGCACGTATCGACAGACTCGACATGCAGTACCTTTACAAAGATGGTGATCTTTTCAACTACATGAACACAGAGACATATGATCAGATCTCTCTTACAGAGGATCAGGTTGGTGATTCCATGAAGTTCGTTAAAGAGAACGAAATGGTTAAGATGCTTTCCTACAATGGAATGATCTTCTCCGTTGAGCCCCCTCTTTTTGTAGAACTTGAGATCACAGAGACAGAGCCCGGTTTCAAGGGTGACACAGCAACAGGTGCTTCCAAGCCCGCTACAGTTGAGACAGGTGCTCTTGTATATGTTCCTCTCTTCGTAGAAAGAGGAGAGAAGATCCAGATCGATACCAGAACAGGTGAGTATCTGAAGAGAGTTTAATCTTATACAGAATATTCAGCCCACAGTGATGTGGGCTTTTTTTTGTTGCATATGAGGTGACAATCTATGAAAGATAAAATGTCTAAAGAGGAATGATATTATGCGTATTATGGGACTTATTTCACTAAATTGTTCTTTACATTAATACGTAAAATCATTAAAATAGTTTTGTATGCTTGTTTTATGAATTTGTTCCTAAAAACATGGGAAAATTAGGAGAAAAATCAACCAACAGGAGAAATGTTTACGAATACTATTTGACAGGAGAAGCAGAGCAGTTTTGATGGGACGGCCTTGGATTATTCCTAAGAATGCTTCTAAAAAGGGATGAGCAGAAACGTGGGCCTAAGCACATATAGGAGTACAGTAATGGACGAGATAACTAATTATGATGATGCAGTTAAAGTTATAAAGCTTGCCATACTGCAAAGCCAGTATGATGCGGCTAAAAGTGCTAACGAGAAACAATTGATGCTCTATTTTGCTATTGGAAAATACATTTCTCTAAATTCTCGCGGGGGATATTGGGGAAAGAGTGCAATTGATACCATTAGCGATAGGCTTGATAAGGAACTACCGGGGCTCAGGGGATTTTCTTCAAGAAACCTCAGAAATATGAGGTCTTTCTATGAGGAGTGGGCGAAGATTGATACGCTTGGAACAGCGAAAGAAAGGATAGTGGATTCAAGTTTGGCAGATACATCTGCCAAATTTGAAATTGAGGTTGATACGGAGATTTGGCAGACGTATCTGCCAAATTTAAAGGAATTTCCTATGGATGCATTCTTACATATAGGCTTCTCGCATCATACTCTCATATTATCCAAAATAAAGGATTTTGAAGAGCGATTGTTTTATATACGCCGTACATCTATAGAAAAGTTAAGTTACGAAGAATTGAAGACAAGTATCCGGCGGGATGATTATCACCATCAAGGTGCTCTGCCTAATAATTTTGTGAAAACTATAAATTCTGACCAACGGGCGATTAAGGCTATAAACGTCTTTAAAGATGAGTATCTTCTTGATTATATAAATGTTGAAGAGCTTTCTGCCAGGGATGAAGCGGATATTGATGAGAGAGTCGTGGAAAATGTCATAGTTCACAATATAAAGAACTTTATTCTTGCATTTGGTAAAGACTTTGCTTTTGTGAGAAATCAATATCATCTTGATGCGTTTGGGGAGGATCAGTATATAGATCTTTTGTTTTTCAATCGTGAGCTTAATTGTTTGGTTGCAGTAGAATTGAAAAAAGGTAAGTTTAAGCCGGCATATTTGGGACAACTCCAAGGATATCTCAGTGTACTTGATGGCTTTGAACGAAAACCCCACGAGAATCATTCTATTGGCCTTATCCTTTGCAAAGATATGAATAAATCATATGTTGATTATGTGATACAGGATTATACAAAACCCATGGGTGTTGCAACATATAAAACTGCAAAGGATATGTCAGAGGAACTTAGGAGAGCACTTCCGGATATCGAGGATCTTAGGAAACTTTTGGATACGGATAATGAAAACTGATTCACTTAAATACCCTGATTTTGGCGTGAAGAAATATCATATAGTATAATTATTATTAAAAAACTATTGCAATAATATATGTGTCCATTTTTATGGGCATGGGTTACAGTTTTATTTGACAGGAGAAACGGGATGATGGACAATTTGACAGACAGACAGACAGACAGACAGACAGACAGACAGACAGACAGACAGACAGACAGATAATTTAACGGGTTATCCGAGCATAGATAAGCCGTGGCTTAAGTATTATTCGGAAGAAGTTTGATTACCGAGCATTAGAAAATGCAAAATAATAATCGATAATAATGTATGTGTATTTATTGAAGTTACTTCTAAAAGTAACTAAATATTCTCCATCAGTGCCTCAGGGTGACAATTAAGCGCTCTCGCAAGAGTTAAAACTGTTTCGGCGCCTGCTTTATTGATCATCTTGCGGCGTTGTTCATATTGCTGTATTGTGCGAACCGGAATTCCGGTGACGGAAGCGAGCTCGCTTTGGCTGAAGTTTGCCCGCATGCGCAGTTGTTTAAGCTTTGTTTCGAATGAAGCTAAACGCATGAGCTCATTCATTTTATCAACAAATTGCAGAATATCCATTTCGTGGTAGGGGTTGTACAAAGACAGGACAGAGTCTATCGGAACGCACTTTGCAATGTCTGAAAAAGACAGACCGCTTTTCCACTGATAGTAAGCAAGTGCCCAACCGGTCCAGTATTCTTCACTCCGCGTAAAACGGGGAGTGGGCTTGCGGTAATCGGATAGAAGACCGCAACGGTCGAGGGCTTCGTAAACAAGCTCAGCACCGGATCTGCCGACTAAGAAAGCGGGGTTTCCCGAACCAAACTGTGCTGCAATACCTGAGACCAGGAAAAGATCATAAAAAGCAGACAACTCAAAGTTGTAGTCGTATACAGCAAAATCGAACATTGCGGCCAGATTCTTTCTGGCATGTTCAAGAAACACTTTATCGTAGGCGTGGGTCATCCGGTTTCATCTCCTCTCTTAAGATTTGTGTGATATAAAGACCATTTTTGTCAAAATGGTCTTTATTATTTGCAAAATAATCGTCTCGGGCTTTTTGACTGCGAGCTATTTTTTTAGGATACCATATGTCTGCCTCAGCAACTTCATATCCAATGAATTTGAGCCTTCTGAACGCATTTTTGCTTTTAATTACGAATTGTTGTCCCAGTTTGCCTAAATGCATAGCTTGATTTAGTTGACTATAAGAAAGAGCACCTGAAATAAAATCCGCTGCAAATGAGAAATAGCTGTCGTCTGCACGATATCCAATGACACAGTCAGCATTTTTGTAATCTGTGCCGAAGTGATCTGTTAAATATTCTTTAGCTTGATAAGCCAATGAAGATGAAACGTCAAATGTCCGGTTTTCCAAAAGAATGGTCAACCAATGCAGGATGCAATATTTTGAGTCATTCAGATTGAGGATATAAAGTTCGGAGCAATCAATAGTATAGCAATTGGCAAATCCATCATTTGTGTCAGATACACCCCATTCTTTGGCAAGATCAGGTATTTCTGTACAATAAAAGCCTAAGCCATAGTCATTATATGGCTTTCCGGCCCCAAATTGCGGAGACTTTATAATGTGATTTGAACCATGGTAGATTTTTCTTAACATAGCAAGTACCTCTTATCACACTATACTCCTCTGGGAGTATAAAAGTCAAGTCCCTACCCCTCATTCAAACTCTTATTTATTTCATCGACATCGTTTCTCAGCCGGCGGTATTGCACGATCGCCATGATGATGTAGGTGATGGCATAGCCCGAAAGGGTGCTGACCATTGCCTGAGGGATCTTGTGCAGCTCCCAAAGGAAGATCGTGATAAAAAGGCAAAGGGCGAAGGTGATGAGGAAATATATGCACCACTGAACAATGAACCCTAAGCGGCGGATTTCAAAAACAAAGGTCATGCCCGAAAAGGTTGCTCCGATCACACCGTAAAGCAGGATGTTCAGGTAAGCCGCGAGAACAGGAGTGGGAAACAGATCCTTGAAGGCGGGTGAGATCGAGATGAATCCGGGATTGCCGGCGAGATTTGCTGTTAGGTCTATAACCAGATTTACGATCAGTCCGGCAAAAGAAGATATGGCAAAGCTGATCGATATACGTTTTAAGATTTCTTTCATTTTGCAAGCATCTCCTTTATCTTTGCTACATTTCTGCGGGAAGTGTAGGTTTCGTAACCGTTGGTCATTGTGAGCTTTATGGTCCCTGTGAAGCTGAGATCCAGGCATTTCAGGTGTTTCATATTAATGATCTCGGATCTTGAGATCCTGATAAACCCCGCACTTTCAAGTTTTTTTTCCAGCTCGTAGAGCTTTGAGGTCAGTGCATATTTTTCCTTTTGACCGAGACAGTAGACCTTTTGCCCTTCGGCGTAGATCGCAAAAAGCTCACGTGGAGCCAGCTTCACCTTGTTGCCACGCTCGTCTGTTCCGGTCAGCGCAGTGTCAAACAGAGCGTGCAGCTCGGTAATGATCTGCCTGACCTCCTCATCCTTCCTGTCTTTGCAGACATGCAGCTCTGTTTGGGTGTATTTTTCGTCCGTTATCGCTTTTATGAGCATTCCGCCTCCGATCATGACCGTCTGCCGGGCATATCATTGCCGGACAGCGTCATTTTGCATTTATCGATAAAACTATCATATTACATTTTCCTTGAAAATGCAAAAGCTCTGAAAATCTACTGCAGATCGGCTTTCATCTTTGTTTTGAAGAGGAGCGAAGAGAGTGCGGTGAAAAAAACAGCACACAAAAGCACAACAGTACCCGAAAGGAAGAAGTCTTTTCCGAAATCCAGCTTGACAGCGCATCTTACAAGCTTTGTACAATAAATGAAGGGAAGGCATTCAGCTATCTTAAGTAAGATCCCGCCTGTGCTTTCCGCATCAAACCATATGCCTCCGATAAATGAGCCCAAAGAGATGATTATGGAGCAAAGGCCGGGAGCTGCGTTTTGATTGAACAGGGTTCCGAAGATAAGACCGATGGAGATGAAAAAGACCGCGGTGGGGATCAGAACGCATATACTCACGAGAAGGCCGAGCACATTCAGGTCGAAGCCTACGATCAGGGAGATGATGAAGGATACGGCCATGGTAAGGCAGGACTGGATCACGGATATCAAAAGCATAGGGAAGATGTAGCCGTTGGTGAAATCCGAACTTTTCATGGGTGAAGCAAAAAGACGGATGAGAAACGAGCCCGAACGATCCTTTGAGACCGTGAGAGCGGTAAAGAGCATTACAAAGGTCTGACCGAATACGGCAACACCGCCCGAGAGATTGTCGATCCTGAAAATCGTCATTCCGGCATCTTTCGGAATGCTCTCGTTTACAAGCGTCATTATTACAAGCATTGCGAGAGGGAAAGCCACGCAAAAAATGTAGCTCAACAGATCCCTTGACATTTCCGTAAAATTTCTTTTGGCAAAGCATATGCTTCTTTTCATCTTAAACCTCCGTTTTCCGCAACATAGACAAAAACATTTTCAAGACCCGTTTGACCTGTCAGGCTTTCAAGCTCCGAAAGAGTGCCGGTGCATACAATAGAGCCGTCTATCATCAGGGCGATCCGATCTGCCAGCATTTCCGCTTCTTCCATATAATGGGTGGTGAGTATGACGGTCATATGTTTCTTGAGCTCTTTTATGATCTTCCAAAGCTCTCTTCTTGCAAGCACATCCAGGCCCAGGGTGGGTTCATCCAGATAAAGGATCTTGGGCTCGCTGATGATTGCCATTGCGATCGACAGCTTTCTTTTCCAGCCGCCGGACAAAGTTTTTGCACGTTTCTTCCTTACTTCCTCCAGATGAAAGGCATTAACGGCTTTTTCCGTTGCTTCATCCTCGTCTTTCCCGAAGATCCCGGCCATAAATCTCAGATTTTCTTCCACGGTAAGGTTTTCAGCCACTGCTGTGTCTTGGGTGGATATACCTATCAAGGCTTTGACTGCTTCAGGATCCTTTTGTACGTCATGTCCCAGGATCTCGGCTGTTCCGGATGTGGGAGAGGACAGGCAGGAAAGCATACGTATAGTGGTGGTCTTTCCGGCGCCGTTAACACCGAGAAGAGCAAAGAGCTCGTTTTCATGTATCGCAAGGTTGATCTTGTCGACGGCAGTTTTGGCACCGTAGGTTTTTGTCAGGTTTTCAACTGTTATCGCGTTATTTGGAATCATTTTTTCCTCCTTTGTACGGGTTAGAGCACTTTTGTTTACACGCACTATAAACGGGAATAGGGTTTCGCAAAAGTTTTTTTACATGAACGGTCGTTTAGGGAAAGTGAACGGTAAGATAAGGAAAATTAATTTACCGTAAGTGTTGACTTTATTTTTTTTAGTGCTACAATGCACTTATCGCTATTTTGACTTGGTAAAGTGATAAATTCCAAATCTTGTTTTATGCCGGTCGATCTAAGGCGAAATATTATTAAAAGTAGCAGTTTTGGTGACCTAGGACTGCGGTAAAGGAGGATATTATGGGTCGAGTTTATAATTTTTCGGCAGGACCGGCTGTATTGCCTGAGGAAGTCCTGAAAGAAGCAGCAGAGGAAATGTTGGATTACAAGGGAACCGGTATGTCGGTTATGGAGATGAGTCATCGTTCAAAAGCGTATGAGGAGATCATCCAGACAGCAGAGCAGGATATCCGCGATCTCATGAATATCCC
>JAEEGL012982771.1_pt1 | contig 57906 bp, 58 predicted proteins | sample 9134231 | NCBI WGS metagenome assembly JAEEGL01 (sample SAMN16246548, study PRJNA631951) | gut metagenome | biome: gut microbiome; feature: rumen; material: fiber-attached | host: Bos | place: Iran: Karaj | collected 2018-10
CGTGACACAGGTGCCGTGCGCGCGGCAGACCACGATCGGCTCGGGGAGCACGTCGGCCGCGGACGGGGAGATGTCCGGACGCGCCGCAATGACCTTACGCGCTTCGAACGTCATGCCGCGGGAGGGGTTGCCGATGCGGTCGATCTCGCCGTATGCCTCGATATAGTCGCCGGCATAGACGGGCGCGAGAAACTCGATGTTGTCGTAGGCGCAGAACAGGCCTTCGTCGCCGTCGCACTGAATCAAGAGCTCGGTCGCAACGTCGCCGAACAGATGCACCATGTGCGCGCCGTCAACCAGGTTTCCGCCGTAGTGCGCGTCCTTCGCACTCATACGAAGGCGCAGAAGTGATGTGAATTTTTCCATTGGTACAATCTCCTTTTTGAAATTTGCAAGGGATGCAGCGTTCCGTATGCGGAGAGAAACGAAAAAAGAGCGCCGTCGGTCGATCTCCCCGACCAATAGCGCTCCATGCAAAGCATGACAGTTACGCCGCTTGCACGACGGAACCAAGGCGAAGGCGGGCGGGCTTCGTCCTTTCGGCGGAAAGCCCCTTCCCTGTCCGATTTCACCGGTTGCCCATCCGATCGGAACGGTACCCTGCTCTCCGCGCCTCTATTGCCGATTTCCCGGAATTCTGTATAAAAATTATATCCGTTTTCGGGCGTGTTGTCAAGAAATTTTCAGTCCTCCGCGCTTGCGTGGGACGTCTCGATGTACGAAAGAATTTCGGGTTTCAACGCGAGCATCCGGCAGATGTTCAACGCGTCCTTCGGACAGTCCGCCTTGCCCTCGACGCGATACAGCCCATAGTTCATATGCCGCGCAATCACTGCGACGCCGTCTTCCGCATCCGGTCCGATTTCGCGCGAAATCGCCGCAGGATCGACGTTTTTCAGCCCGATGATCTGATAATGGCGGCTTGCGAACGCCGCAACGCGGTCGTAATGCGTACTTAAAAGCGAGATTGCGTCGATGCCGTTGAGGTATTTCGTGACCGCCTGCACGATGACCGCGCCTTCATCGGGATTCGTGCCGCGCGCAAATTCGTCGAGCAGCAACAGCGAATAACCCTGCTCGGTCTCATTGAGCGCACGCTCGAACCGCACAATCTCCGAACCAAAGCCGGAAAGCCCCGATTGAATGGATTGCCGATCGTCAAACAGCATGTTTATGCAATGCAGCATCGGCAGTTTCGCCGCCTTTGCTGGCAGCAGAAAGCCCGCATGGAACAGCAGCGCCATGAGCGCCACGGTTTTCAGCGCCACGCTCTTGCCGCCCATGTTCGCGCCGGTGATGACCGTCGCCCCGCGATCCAGCGCAATCGAGATCGGTACGAAGCTGCGTCCCTTCTCCTGCAGCAGATCGGCAATTTCCGGATTGATCATATCGGTAAGCTCCAGGGCCGTTTCCGTAATCTCCGGCTTGACGCCGCCGTAACGCGATGCAAACAGCGCCTTTTGCATGATGAAATCCAGCTGCCCGATCGTTTCCGCGTCCGCCAGAAGACCGTCGATCATAGGCGCGAGCGCGCGGCACATCGTTTCGCGGACCTTGCGTTCCTCGGTCTCCTCGTCGGCGCATATGCGCGTGCGTTCCAAACGGATCGCCTGCCGTTCGGCGTCGGTCTCGGCATGATAGAGACGCTCCTCGATTGCCTTCTTTGCTTTGCGCACCGCGCGCAGTCCCTCCGACGCGCCGTCGGGGATATAGAACCCGCGCGAACGCGTGTGTTCGGGATCAAGCACGGAGAGCGCAGGCTGCGGGTCGTGCAGCGAAAAGCCCGACAGATGCGCAGTCTCGTTCCACTGTTCGAACATCGGAATCAGCGTTTCGATGCGCTCCAGATAGCCCTTACACTCGAACAGCTCCACATGATCGAGACAATCGCCCTGCTTGCAGCGCTTCAAAGACGCGCGGATGTCCTTCACACGGCAAAGCTCTGCCATGATGCGATCCAAAAGCTCCCTGCACTGCGGCACCGACGCTGCGGCACGCGCAGTGTTTTCCAATTCGGATTCCAACGCGTCGCGCTCCTCGGGCGCGTAAAATCTGAGATGCCGGATGCGCTCCTGCCCGAATGGGCTGCAGCCGTGCAGGGTTTCCAGAATGTACTGAAGCCCGATCGAAACCTTTTCTTCAAAACGCACGGAAATCATTGCGCATCCTCCTTTACATTGAGTACCGGCACGTCGACTGCCGCCGCCATCGCGTCGGCAAACGCGCGTTCGTCAAACCGCCAGCCGTAGGCGGAAACCGGATTGACCGTGACGCACAGCGTCTTTGCCGCGTCCTCGGTCTCCAAAACCACGTTTCTTCTTTGCAGTCGCTCCAGCACATCCGCGCCCAAAAGTACCTTGCTCGGGTCCTGCACGACAAGCCGCCCGTCCCGCAAGACACCGCTTTTCAAAAGCGGCAGCACCATCGGCTCGGTCAGCGCGCCCTGTATCAGCGCCTCGTGCCGTGCGGCAAACACCTCTTTGAGCGTGCCGTCGTACGGCTCCGGTATCGTCTGCGCTTTGGGCAGATTCAGGATGCGATAAAACGCCGCAGTATCCTCGACGACCTTCTCCATGCGCCGGTCGTAGCTTGCGCCGGTACAAAGGATGATCCCGTCCGCGACGCTGCGCGCACCGAGCGACTTTCTCCCCAACGCGCCGTCGATGATCACCTGCTTTGCGCCGAGCGCAAAGAAAAGCTCGGAAACGGTTTTCAGCTGCGACACGATCGAGGGACCCGCGAGCTGCACCCAGCCCGCGCTCATTGCCTTGAGGATCACGACCTCGCCCAAGGGCGTCGGAATGCCGGTGGTCCACAGGACTTCCTTTGTGACGTCGCAGAGCTTCAGCATGTCCTTCGCGGTGGCGATCAGCGTACCTTCGGGTACGAAGATGCCGGGCTTTTCGGTGCCGGTCACGACGTCCGTCGATTCGCCGTCGCGTCCGATCGAGGTAAGCCCCAAGACCCGCTCGCATCCCATGTGCGAAAGCAGCCAGTTCAGAACAGTCGTCTTGCCCGCATTCTTGCACATGCCGACGATCGACAGGGTTTGAATCCCGCAAAGCGCTGTTTTCAGTTCGTTCCGCATCCTTCGGCTCCTTTCGCAAATCATGCCAGAAACAGTGTATCACAAAACGGTACGGTTGACAACGTTCGAAATTCGGAGTAAGATTTTGTTTATGATATAAAAGGGAAAGGATCGGCTCATGAAGAAACGTACGCAAAACATCATCATTGCCGCGGCGCTGCTCGCGGTGATCGGGCTGTTTGCGTTCTTTTTGAAGGACGTTATGATCCCGTACCTCAAAATGGAGCTCCATAACGACATCGACGGCGCCAAGGAACTGCTCACCTCCAAGGGCATTTTCGGTTTTCTGACGGTCATTTTGGTCGAAGCGCTGCAGATGGTCGTCATCTTCATTCCCGCGGAGTTCATTCAGATTTCGAGCGGTTTGAGCTATCCGTTCTGGCTTGCGCTGCTGCTGTGCGATTTGGGCGTCTGTCTCGGCGCGACGATCATCTATGTACTCGTGCGCGTGTTCCGTTTCGACAACGAGCGGTTCGACAAGAAGGAAGCCATGATCGAACACCTCGCCGCGCGTGCGAAGAAGGACCGCGGGACTGTGCTGCTGCTGTATTTTCTGTTCATCATGCCGTTCATTCCGTTCGGTGCGATCTGCTATTTCGGAAGCCATAAAAAGCTCAAATACGGCCGCTACCTCCTGACCGTCGCAACCGGCGTCATCCCCTCGATCGTTACCTCGAACCTGATGGGCGCCGCGACGCGGTACTTCCTCAGTAACGATCTGTCCCTGCCGCTGCTGGTGCTGATCATTGCCGTACTCGCCGTTGCGCTGTTTGCGATCCTCTTTCTGTTTCTCGACAAGGTCTACTTCAAGGAGAACGACGGCACGCCCGATTCGATCATCTACGCCGCATTCTTCCGTTTTGCGGACCTCGTCCTGAAGCGCAAGCAGCGTCTGACTGTCGACGCCGACGCGCTTCGCGAGCGGAAAGCGCCGTTTATCGTGCTGTCGAACCACGAATCGTTTTACGATTTCTACTACATCAAACAGCTGTTTCCCGATCGGAATCCCGCGTACGTCGTGAATCGACACTATATCTCCTTCCCCGTGGTCAAGACGCTTGCACGGAAGGCGGGCTTTATTCCGAAGCGCCTGTTCTCGCCCGATCGCGCGACGCCGCTCGGGATTCTGCGCGCGATTCGCGCGGGATATCCCGTCGTAATCTTTCCCGAAGGACGGCTGTCCGTGTCCGGACGGAACTATCCGATCCTCGACCGAGGCGCGGCGTTCTACCGTCGGCTCGGCGTGGATATCGTGTTGTGCCGTATCTCGGGCGCGTATCTGTGCAATCCCAAGTGGCGCAAGCGCTTCTATCGCGGCGACGTTTCGGTTTCCGTGGCGCGCGTGATCTCCAAAGACGAGGCCGCCGCGATGACCGACGAACAGCTTGACGCGCTGATCGCCGAGACGCTTGCCTACGACGATGCCGCGTCCGAAAAACCCTTCCCGCAGAAAGATCGGGCGAAGGGGCTCGAAAACATTCTTTATCGCTGCCCGGACTGCGGCGCGCTCTATACGACCGAGGGCAAGGGCAATACGCTTGCGTGCAGCGCGTGCGGCAAAGTGCACACGCTCGACGAGCACTACCGCTTTGAGAACGGAGAAACGATCGCCGACTTCTATGCGAAGATTGCGGATGCGGAGCGCGAAACGCTGCTTCGCACGCCGCTGACCGCGCAGGTCAAGGTCACGATCTTCCCCGAAAAGGGCAAAAAGCACCGCGAGAAGGGCGTCTGCACGCTCGACGAAAACGGTTTTTCTTACCGTTCCGAAACAGCATCGTTTACGATTCCGTTCACACAGCTTTCTGCGCTGCCGTTCTCGTGCGGCACGGAGTTTGAGACCTATTCCGACAACAAGCTGTATTATTTCTACCCTATCGAAACCCCGCGGCAGGCAGCACGCTGGGCGCTGCTTGTCGACCTTCAGAAGGAGACGCACGATGAAGAAATCCGATAAAAAGGCGCTTGTCAATCTGTCGACCAAGACGTTCCTGCAGGTCACGGCGCTGCTGTTTGCGCTGATGATCGCAGCGATCGTGCTGACCTACGTGATTCCGAAAGGCGCGTTCGGTACGACGCCCGACGGGCAGACGGACTATCTTGCGTATACGCGCGTCGCGAGTGCGAAGGGCATTCCGATTTGGAAGGGGCTGCTGGCGCCGGTTCTGGTATTTGCCTCGAACAACGGGCTAACGCTGATTATGCTGTCGCTGTTTCTTGTCGTGATCTTCGCCGCGTTTCAGGTGATGAACGACGTCGGCGGCATCAAGGCGCTGGTCGGCGCCGTCGCCAAGCGGTTTCAAAAACGCAGAGCGCTGTTGCTGTGTATGATCGCGCTCGTCTTTATGTGCTTCGGTGCATTTCTCGGGCTCTTTGAAGAGATGCTTTCGCTGCTGCCGATCGTGACCGCGCTGTGCGTACTTGTGGGCTACGATTCGTTTACGGGCTTTCTTTCGTGCATCATTGCCTGCGGGTTCGGCTTTGCAAGCGCGATCACCAACCCGTTTACGGTGCTGCTGGCGTCCGAGATTATCGATACGAATCCGATGACGCATATCTGGTACCGCATCGTGATCTTCTTTGTGATGTATCTTCTGTTGCTCGGATTCCTCTTTCTCTACGTCCGCAGACTGAAAAAAGACCCGTCGAGCAGTCTGACACTTGCGCACGACGAGCTGCTCAAAGCATCCGATCCCAAAACAGAAGAAAACGCCGCCGATCCAAAGATCGAACGGCGCATCCGCGTCACCTATTTTGCTTTCCTGCTCGTTTGCCTCGCGCTGATCATCACATGCTCGGCGGTATCTGCGCTACGCGACTACACCGTGGTCGTACTGATCGCGTATTTTCTGATCTTCGGACCGATTGCAGGGCTGATCTCCGTGCGTTCCGCAAAAACCGTGTTCAAGAGCTTTTGGAACGGCATCGTCGGCGCGCTGCCGACCATCGTGTTCATTGCGCTTGCGTCCTCGATCAAGTACATCTTCGACGAAGGCGCGATCATGCCGACGATCGTGCATTCGATCAATACGCTCGTTGCGGGGCACAGCCCGTTCGTCGTCGCGCTTGTGCTCTATGCGATCATCCTTGTGCTTGAGTTCTTCATCTCGTCCTCAACCGCCAAGGCAATCCTTGTGATGGGCATGCTCGCGGTGGTTTCCGTGCCGCTGTCGAAACAGATGCTCGTGCTGATCTACACCTTCGCCGACGGCTATACGAACGTCCTGTTCCCGACCTCGCCGGTGCTTCTGATCTCGCTTTCGATGATCGGCGTCGACTACTTCAAGTGGGTCAAAAAGAGCGTCCCGCTGTTCCTCGCGAACCTCGCGCTGGTCATCCTCTTCCTCGCGTTGGGGATTGCGATGGGGTATTGAAGAGACGATCTATGACGCGCAGTCAGCGCATTCTGCCGATGATTCGAATCTCCGATTTCGCTTTCTTCCAGTTGCACAGCAACCTGTAAAACGGAAGAAACGGCAGTAAAACTTTATATTTGTAGAAAAACGGAAAATGCTTCTCGATTGCTTTCATCGGAGGGAATATCCGTTTCCACACATATCCTATCTTTCCCGACTTTTTCACTCCATTTGAGATTATATTTTCTCTTGTACCATAGGTGCCTGACCCAAAGAAATATGCAAGCATCTTTTCTTGTTCCTGCGTTAGCCCCTCGACGCTTCCTGCGGTAAACACTGCCAGAGCAAGTTCTCTGTTCTTTTCTTCAAACTCCCCAATTTCGAGTTTCCCGCACTCGGTTTTAATATACTCCCAGTCAAGTGAACCCTGGAACTTCTTTAGAAACACATAGGTATCAAGGAGCGACCGAACCCCTGTTCCACCCCATGAATAGTGCTTGTACTCGTGGGCGATCATGTAGATATAGAAGTCTTCGTTAGTGAAATGATAACCGTATTCGTTGCCTTCATCCTTTATCAGCCTGTCCTTGACATTGCAATAGTAGTCATGGAAAACTTCGCCGTTTTCCTCTGTGAAAAGGACACGATGCATCTCAAAATGGCTGACCGGCGGCTTTTGATAATCGTCCCTATGCCCCTCATCATATTTCGTTGTGGTATATCCGAGGTCAGTCATGATTTCATGCACGTCATTTGCTCGGATTGCATCTATGAGGATGTCATTATCGGACATTTGCCGCATTCCGATTTGCGGATAATAATCCTTTATCACAGAGCCTTTCAGCGGCATATACCAAATTCGAGCATTTTCCAACGCCCGTATGATCGTGTTTCTTTCCGTTTCGAAAATGAAAGCTCTACGAATAGCCTTTGCTCGCTCCTGTGAAAACCGATCGTCTTTAATGCCGCTTTGTTCAAGCGCCGATGCAATCAACGCTGTAAGATGATGACGGGATGCAACTTCAAAAAGCAAATCAAGGTCAACGGAAGAAAAGAAATCCGGCTTCGGCGTTGAACCATTGATCATGTATGCCGATAGTGCAATCAGAATGGTATCTTCATTATTCATAGATCTCCTTCGTTATTCCTGTCAACTCCACCGTGGCAATTCGCGGTTCAAAACAGCAGGTCGGGCGGACGCAAACAATGCGTACACCGGATGCGCGCTGCGGACCGACTTTCATGAACGTCGCAAGAACGGATGTGTTTCCGCCCAGACCGAGCGGTCCGATATCGGCTTCATTGACACGGCGTGTAATTTCCTGCTCCATCTCACTTTGTTTATCGTATCTCCCGTCTGCCTGTGCCTGAAGCATCATAGACGCCGCCTCAAAATGAGATCTGCCGATCCCGACTGCCAACGTACAGGGGGAACACCCGAGCTGTGCCACGCTTTCGGTTGCCCATTTGACGATCTCGTCCAAAACGACCTGCGTATTGTGCTTGTGAAATACCCGATACGTTTTTGCCCGTATTGCGGGACCGCCGCCGAACATCAGAATGTGCAGGCGTATCACGTGATCTTCACAGCGGCGCAAAAGGATCGGCGCAGGCTCCACCCCTGCGCTGTCGGGATTCAGTCCTCCGGACTGATCGATCCGATGGCTGTCATCTCCCATGATTCCCATCGGCCGTCCGGGAAGCATGCGAAGCCCTTGTTTCACACCTTCTCTGATGTCATCCAGCATCCGTCCGGTGACAGCGCAGTCCGGCCCCACTTCCAGCAGCAAATGCGGAATACCGGTATCGTCGCACAAAGGACTGCGGTTTGCTTCCGCCGCCTCTGCATTGTCAAGAATCGTTTGCAGTACCCACATCGCTTTTTCGTTATGCTCTGCGGCGATTGCCTGTCGATACGCTTCCTTTTTGTCCTCCCGAAATGTCGATCCGGCTTTCACGAGCGTATCTCTGACGAGACCGACAATATCACTGTTTTTCATAGATGCTCCTCCCGTGCGCCGCTCCGATGATTGCGGGGTAACGATCGACTTTGATCAGATGCAGCGCTTCCATGCCGAGTTCCGAAAATGCAACGACGCGTTCTTCGCTTGTTTTGCTGCCGAGCAGCGCCGTCACCGGAGGTATTACTGCGTAGACTGCATTGCAGCGATCCAGCGCCTCAATGGTTTCCCGATGCAGTTCGCCTTTGCCGAGATGAAGTTTAATCCCCGCTTTGCTCAGCGGTTCTATGGAACTTTCGATCTCCAACTTGTTGGAAGATGTCGGTCCTACGCCGGCAGGGCTGACCGCTGTATGAAAAATGACCTGACCGTGCAGATCGACGCCCAACTCGCCTACGGTTCCGTCTTCGATCATTTTCAATACTTTGGGAAGAACCGCATCTCTGCCGCAGAGGATATAGCCGCTGATTTCAACGGTATCTCCCACCTGCAGGCTTGCTGCCGCCGCTTCCGAGATCGGTGTGGTTAATTGGATCATGGTTTACCTCATTCCTTCCGTCAAGCAGCGGCGTCAAACGTCTTCATTCACCGCAAACAGTTTTACGTATCCGCTTTCGTTTTTGATAACGCCGTACGCCTTGGCCCGATAATAAATCTTCTTCGCCCAATTGGTATGCGGTCTGATTTCATTCATTTTGTTGCCGCCGGAGCTCTTTACAACGCCGTCTCCCGTGCCTAAGATCTGGCAGGCGTCGTCATATTCCTCTCTGGTAACCGCCATCAACGCATTGACAAACTTGACATGCGTCGGATGAATCACCGTACGACCCACAAAGCCGTTTGCTTTATCCAGAATCACTTCCCGCAGCAAGCCGTCTATTTCACCGTTTACCAGCGGTTGGCGCCGCATCAGATAATCTTCGATTCCGTAGTGCTGGAGCTCCTCAAACATCAGTTTCTTCGGCGCGCGGAAGTATTCCCAGACCGGTCCGCTGATGACGTAGTCGTTGTTCCTTCCGCAAACGTTGATGATATCGCTCAGAATCTCACGAACCGTCATGATATCGTACAGCGAATAGTCGACACCGCGGCGCACACCGAACACGGAACTGAAGTCCGTGCCGCCGACACGCACCTGCAGAACGAGATCGTGATACTTATCCAGTATTTTCTTGATCCCGAGCAGTTCCTGAATGCGACTCTCTCTGTATGCAACCTGCGGATCCTCTATGATCGGCATGCCGTAAAGAATCTCTCCGAATCGCGTATTCAGGTCCTTCAGATACGCATAATACTCGTACCCGTTTTCCGCATTGAATTTCGGAAAATTGATGCCGCACAGCGAACGAACTTCCTGTTTGGTCAGTTTTTCCCCGAACGCCTTGAATTGTTCCAGATTGCGGATACGCACAAAGATCAAAGGAACCTTATCTGCATCCAACGTACCGTTGTCCACGGCTTCCGTGATGGTTGCAAGCATCTTGTGAACGTTTTCCATCGCTTCCGGAACGCGCTCCTCCGGACATGCATCCTCAAAGCAGAGGACCATTGTCGTAAGTCCCGGCATTGTGTTGTTCAGAATCTTTGGTGTAAAGTCCTTATATCCGGGCATATACATTGCCGCGCCTAAACAGTATTGAAGCAGCTCCCGCTCGGTATATTTATTGAAGTGTTCCGGCTCTACAACAAACTTGAAGTCCGGATTGTACATATGATGTCTCATGTCTTCTTTCCCTTTCCTGCAAGCGCAAACCGATGTCGCCGCACGCCCAGATGATTGATCATGCAACGTGCGGTGACAGTAAATCCGAATGCGCCGATTCTTCCGATTCTTTATACCAGACTGCCCTTCGGGCTCCAGACTGCCTCGGGATAGTATTCATCAATCATACGCTTCACAAGACTGCACTGCTTGGCACGCTTTCTCGCATCGTCCTCTGTGCTGTCCCATGAGTGAGTTGCCGCGACGGAACCGCCTGTCTTGAGATAGATCGGCGCAGCGATACGAATCATTTCCGGAACCTCATAATGGCGAATGAAACCGCCCGTGGATTTCGGATTTTCCGTATGAATATCGATCGGGCAGTCCACTGCCTGACGCATTGCCGCCAGCATCTGAAGCTGAATGTCGCGGACCGGATTGATGGAATCCGCACCAATGCTTTCGAGCAGTTTTGCGGAGCAGGGATTGCCGTGTCCCGCATGCGCGGAGACTTTGAAATGGCAGTCCTCCGGAATCTCGCCGGCTTCCCGCATTTTATTCAGAATCCAAAGACAACCCTCGTCATACACGAGAAAGCCGCGGCATCCGATGCGGGCAGCGCGCTTGACATCTTCAATCGCACGTACGATCTGTTCCTGACCGCGCAGACGATACCCCATTCGCACGCCTTCCTCGGTATTGACGGAGGCGGATGTATCCGTCGTTGCACGCGGACCGATTGCAAGAATCAAATCCGTCTGCCAATCATGCGCATACTGTACCATTTTTTCGATTTCGGCATCCGTGAGCCGCATGATGCCCTGCGTCTGCGTTACGCGGTGCAGGTATAATCCATAGCCGTCCATTGCTTCCAGCAAGGCTTTCATCACCTTCGGACCCTGAATGCCGGGCACTTCGAAGCGATACTGACCGCCGTCGCGGAAACGTTTTTCCGAGGTCGGCAAATTATACGCATCCCCGCCGGGCAAACCGACGGATTCCAAAAATGCTCTCGTTTTTTCCATGCTGTTCATATTGTTTTCCCTTCTCCCGATTCCGATCGGGTGCTTATTGATTCAAATACTCCATCAATGCGTCGATTGCTTCCCTGTGATCAAAAACAATCGGCGGAAGTTTCCGGTTCAGCCCCTTGTGAATGCGGCAATCGATAAAGGACGCCGTACCGCAATCACGCAGGGAATCAAGCGCTTCAATCAGTTCCCGTTCGTTTGTCACGGGATGTCCGACCGTTGTGTATCCGCATGCTTCAGCTATTTTTGTAAAATCCAACAGATGACCTGCAGACGGCTGACCGCCGACGGATTCATGCGCTCCGTTGTTCAACACAACGTGGAGGAAATTCGGTACGTTCAGCTTGCTTACCATCGTCATAGCGCCCATATGCATGATCGCCGCAGCGTCTCCGTCCAAGACGACCACATGTTTTTCCGGTTCTTCCAAAGCAATGCCGAGCGCTACCGAGCTTGCATGTCCCATGCTGCCGACATTCAAAAAGTCATGCGTTTTTCCTTCGTTCCGCTTCTCCCGCAGGAAAAACAGCTCCCGTGTAGCGCGACCTGTCGTTGCCGAATAAACGGTGTCCTCCGGCATATGGTCAAGTATAATCTCGATGGCCTCCTCGCGGCTCATGGGATATGTATCATCCACATTGTTCGGCTTGTCCGGATCCGCCATCACGCCTTTCGGCGCAATGAGCCCGTAAGGCGCTCTGTTTTCTTTGCAATACTTCACGGCTTTTTCGACTGTTTTACGAAAAGCCGCGTTATCGTCTTCGAGAACGGTATAGGGAATATGCATGATCTCAAGCATCTTCGGCGTAATCTCTCCCTGCAGCTTGTGCTGGGGATGATTCGGCTCGCTGTCCCCCTGTCCGCGCCAGCCGATGAGCAGCAGCATCGGAACGGCATATACATTTCTGTCAACCAAACTCGCCAACGGATTCACGGCATTTCCTTCCCCGCTGTTTTGCATATAAACAAGCGGGATTTCTTTCGTCGCAAAATAATGTCCTGCCGCTATGCCCACGGCGTTTCCTTCATTCGCCGCAATGATGTTTCTGCCCGCATGATATTGCAGCGCGTAATTGCAGAACCCGTTCAGATAGCTGTCCGGTACGCCGGTAAAGAAAGTCACTCCGTTTTCTGCCAACGCTTGAAAAACGCTTTCCTGATGCAGCATTACTTCTTCTCTCCTCCTACGCTACCTTTCCCCTGATACAGTGTGAAATACGCCGGACTGTCGCCCTTTGTAATCGTCCATGCCGTTTCAAATGCCGCGAGAACCTCCTCCGGCAAAGGACCTGCCTGAATTGTCTGCATATTCTGCTGCAGGTGACTCAGTTTGGATGCGCCGATCAAAACAGCATCTCCGCGATCCGCATTCAGCATGGAATGATACGCCAACCATCGATAGGTCGCTTCAACCGTATCGAATCCGTGCTTTTCGGCAGCCGTTTTGATACATGCAACGGCATCGAAGAAGCTTTTTTTCCAATATCGCTTCTGATAGTTCGGACGATGCGTGAACCGGCCGTCCGTCGGTGCATCCTCAAACGCGCCGTACCGTCCGGTCAGCAAACCGCCCGCCAGCGGGTTATACGCATAGAACCGCATTCCGAAATGATTCAGACAGGCGTTCAATTCCGTTTCGGCGTTACGGGTCAACGGATTGTAAATTCCTTCATAAACGGTCGGCTTCACCCACCCGCGCCGATCGCAGATATGCCAGACATCCGTAACCATCCATGCGGGAAAGTTGCTCAGCCCCAGTTCCCGATACTTCCCCTGCGCATGCAAGTCCGCCATCGCGGAAAGAACAGATTCTACCGGCGTTGCGGGGTCCGGAAAATGCAAAAACACCGTATCAACGGAAGACAGCCGCATTCGCGCAAGCGATTCGTTTACCTGCCGATAGGCCGCATCGGCATCCAGTTTTCCGCTGATTCTGGGATTTACTTTCGTAGCGATCTTGAACGGACGATGCAAGGACGGCAAAACTTCGCCCAACAGTCTTTCGCAGTTTCCGTCGTTGTAAACGTACGCGGTATCCAGTTCCTCGTATCCGGCGTCCAAAAATGTTCGAATAAACTCCCCGACCTGCGATTCAAATACACTCTCCCCGAACGTCATCGTGCCGAGGACCAGTTTTACGGGATTCACATGCATGAAATAGCTCCTATCATTCTTATCGGGTTATCAAACCGATTATTTCCGTTTATTTTTTCGACCGCTTCAACCAAGTCGCAAACAGATGAATCTGTTGCCTGTCCCCGCGCGCATACTCTCAGTTTTTCAATAATATCATCACGGGTCAACGGCTTTTCGGGATCCCCTTTCGGTACAAGTATCGTTTCCTCCAAGGTCTCGCCGTTCTTTGTTTTAACTTCTACCCTCGTTCCTCGAATTCCTCTTGATCGATCTTCCATTGTTTCATCCGGAATCAAATGAATTCTCTCGATCAATCCCAGCACCTCACCCGTCAATCTCGGCGGATTCATATCTGCAATTCCATAGCTCCCGTACAGCAATGCACATGCCAACGTGTATTGAATAGAGAACTTCGTTTCATCCTGATCCTTCGGAATCTTTAATCCTGCGAGCTTTATTGCATTCGGGTAGATGTAGACATTTACCGAATCTATAGTGGATGGATCGATCTTCTTATGCAAACTCACACCTGCATCGATTCCGCAATGTGTATGTCGGCAAGACGGATAAAGCTTGAAATAGCAATCGTGAATCAGCAAACGATCGGATCCTTTCAGACAAGCCGGATCAAACCGATCCGTCGTCGCGTGAAACCAACCGTTTTTTCCCTCCAAGCTTTCTGTCGGACCTTTGACCCCTTCTTTTGCAAGCATTGCGGCAAACACTCCGTTCTCAGCTGCTTTCCCGGGATTGAGCGGCTTAATTGCCGGCCTGGAATCGCCGTATGAAAGAAGGCCGCCCGTCATTGTGGTTGCCAAAGCAATTGCATCTTCGATTCCCTGCGCATTGAGATGATACAATCTTGCACAAGCCGCAGCGCACGCCAGCGTCCCCGTCATGCCGGTTGAATGAAATCCTCTTGCAACCAATCCGGGCTGTGCAGCAGATGAAATCCTGATAAATGCCTCGTATCCGACCGCCAATGCTGCCAGAACATCTTCATTGCTGCTTTGAAGCTGATCCGCCAGTGCAAACACCGCCGGAATCAGATGCACGCCGGCATGACCTGCCGCTTTTTTGTTCCCGTCATCCAGTTCCGCTCCGTGACCGTACACGGAATTCATGAATGCAGCGAGACGAACCGGATACCTTTTCTTTTGAAACAGCACATAGCTTTCCTCTGCTCCGCTTTGTGCGTAAACAACCCGCTCGACTGGTTCGTTAAATGCTCTGTTCTGTCGATATCCCGCAAAAGCCGCTGCAAAGAAGTCAATTATCAGCGTTTGCAATTGCTCCTTATCTTTTTGATTCACCTGAATCCGATACAGATCTTCCGATAATTCGGTCGTTATTCCCATTTCGTTTCCTCATGTATTACTGAAGTTTCCTTGGTGTGCAGTCATTTGAATACGCACCCGTACACAATACCGAAAAGCAGGGCAAAGCCCACCCCTTATGAGACGCGACTTTGCCCTGATATGCTTATTCTTTTTCTTCCTTTACATTATCTTTTTTCTTATCCATACCAAAGCTCTTCGTGCTGAAAGCTTCTTTCTTGCCGACGTACATGGCTACAAGGCCGATCAGTATGGCAATGGACGCAAGTGCAATGACCCAAGGGTAATACTGCTTGTACAGCCATGTCCCGATCGCTTCGCCGGTTCCGCCTTCGCCGCCTCCGATACAGATTGCTACGATGAACGGAATCAACGGAAGCAACCCCGCAAAGAAGGAAACTGTGAGAGCAATCCCGTAAATCTTTTGCAAGACTTTTTCAATCTTCTGTCTCATCATCATACCCTCCTTACGAAATCAGCCCGATCAACGGCAGCCAACCCATCATTACGATCACTGACAGAACGTAATGCAGCGCAATCCATACCATACAGTTCTTCAACGTCGGTTTCAACTCTGCATCCGCGATGCCCATGCCGGTATAAACACAAGCGCAATACGGGGGCGTAACACCGTGCATTGCACCGCAAATACACGGAAGCATGCCGCAGGCAATAAACGGATTACCGCCGGCAGCTGCAACAATCGTAATGATAATGCCGCCGAAGATCTTGACCTGTGTCGAACCCGGAATCAACATACCGAGGATTGCGGTGAACAGCGGAAGAATCAATGCCAGCACAATGAGCGGCATGTTCATAGACGAAATCCAATCGCCGATTGCTTTTTCGATTCCGAGTGTGACCAGAACATTACTGACGCAATAGGCGAAGAAAACAAGAGCTGCAGTCGGTACAACTTTCATCAACCCGTCGGTGATGTTCTTCGTCATGTAGGGAATCGTCATCTTCTGTTTCGTCTTCTTATCAGAGAGCAGAATTGCCGCAACGACAATCAATGCCGGAATGAAGAGAAGCAGGCTGTTGTTCAAAGAAGATGCACCGGCGCCGAGCTGTGCCTTGAAGAAGCCTTCGAATTTCGAAGTAAGCAGGAACGGTACAAACACAATGATCGGGAGGAAAATCGCTTTCCATCCTTTTTTCAGCGATTGTCCGAGCGACGGAATATCTTCCTTGCGCATCGGCTCAACCTTGTAATATCTGCACATGAAATACAGGGTAATGATTCGCTGCGCGATAAACCAAATTGCAATACCCCACAAAAGCAGCCAATACTGCGAAAGCGTATACTTCTCGGGATAAAGCGAATTCAAAATACCAAATGCCGTTGCAATCATGCCGGCAGGCGGGATCATGTTGCCCATCGTAGAGCTGTGCGCCTCAACATTGGCGGCAAGATGCGCCGGAAAGCCGGAACGCTTCATGGCAGGAATCGTAAAGACGCCCGTCGTTGCTACGTTGCCCGGACCGGAGCCGGACAGGGAACCCATGTAGGTAGAACCGATAATGGCTACAAAACCCGCACCGCCGCGAATCCGGCCGAAGATTGCGAGAATAATCGCGATGAAATCATCAATGACTGTCGTCTGAGACAGCAGGTGTGCCGAGACGATAAACACGATAATCACGTACAAGCTGGAATCTTTCATTGCTTTCCATATGAACCCCCAAAGTCCTGCAAATGAAAAATCCCACGCCCCAAGGACGGCGGTGAGAATCACCAGTACGATAAATGCTACCAGCATGCTCTCGTACATCGGCCGCTTCAGCAGCGCGAACCAAATGATCGCAACTGCAAAAACGGCGACAAGATAGATTAACTCAAATGGCATAAGTCTCCTCCCTATGCTTTTTATTTGTCAATGCCCGCTCTGTTTGAAAAGAGACCGGCAGTAACATTGAAAGACAATGCTCCTATCCGAGCAATTCATGAATCAAATTCTTGAGATCAAGTACCGCTTTTGAGAGATACTGTCCTTTCCGATATATCATAACGATTTCTCTTCCCTGTACGGTTTCCTTGATCGAATAGTAATGTAAAGAAGTATCCTTTGCCAAACACGCCGGAATAAAAGCTGCGCCGATATCATTCTTTACCATTTCCACAAGAGTTTCCAGCGATGTACACTCAACTTCTTTTTTCAGATTAAGGTTATGCGCGCGAATCAGTTCAAGCAACTCCCTTTGCATCAGATGATCTTCGTTGAGCATTGCAAAGTGTAATCCGTTTAACGCAGAAGCAGAGATAACTGGGAATCTGCGATTCCCCACAACCTCACTCGAAAGAGAAACGGACGTCGGAACTGCAATAACGTTTTCTTCCACAAAAACTGTTTCATAAACAAATACGCTTTCATCAATCGGCAGGGTCGTAACGACAAGATCAAATTCTCCGTGTTCAGCAGATTCCACCAATTCGTTTCTGCCTTTTTCGACAATCTTTAGCGTGATGCCCGGATAATATGACTTAAAAGCCTTTACGATCGGGGGCATCAAAGCCACGGAACGATGTGCAGAAATACCGATGCTTATCGTCCCTGATTTATAGGATGCCAAATCAGAAAGCCGTTCCTCCAACTGATGTTCCAAATCAAGCATTTTTCGTCCGACGTCGATATATGCTCTCCCGGCATCCGTCAGGCGTACGTCTCCGTTGGTACGATCAAAAAGCTCCTGTCTGATCTCTCTTTCTATCTTTTTGATATACTGCGAAAGCGACGGTTGGGTGATACTCAACACATCGGCAGCTTTTGAGAAAGATCCCTCGCGGGCTAATGTCAGGACATATGTAATTTGTTTGGCATTCATAGCTTACCCGCCTTCTATTAATCAATCGCCAATGGGCTCCATAGTTTTTACATTATAATCCGATTTCCCAAAAAACGCAATACCTCTGAGCAAAATACTTCAACGGTATTACCGCCTCATAATTCCTCAGATGGACTATTGGATTGTCGAACACCTCGTGTCTTTCTGTTCCCACTACTCACTTCTCGAACAGCATCACTTTGCATTCATCGGACTGATCTGACACAAATGTCCAGAGTTTATCGATGATGCCTTCTCTTTTTGATGGGTTTTAGGAATCATCCTTCGATAAAAGAACTGTCTCTTTTAGAACTCTTCCGTTCTTTGTTTTGATCTCCACTCCTGTTCCGCGAATCCCTTCTCTTGTCATTTCCTTCCCCTGCTCCGATATCGAATGAATCTTTTCGGTCAGATCCAGTACATCCTTTGTCTGGCGCAACGTGTCCATATCTCCAATTTCATAGAAATCGTCCAACAGTGCACAAGCCAATAATACTAGATGAAAAGTCGGTTTTATTCTGATCCTTCAGCATCTTGACGCCGATCAGTTTGATTGTATTTGAATAGATACTGCTCGTTGTTTTATCCGTCTTTCGATTGTAACAGTATTGTGTGAATTATGTACTTAAGAACCCGGTTGTCAATCGACAACCGGGTCCCTTCTTCCGTAATGATTCTGCATCACGATTCATATGATTTTATACGGTCCTCAATGCCGTTTCAAACGCTGCTTCAGCTTTTGTACATCCTGTTTGTTGACAAACAGCATGTTGCCGAATGAGATTTTGGTTGTTCTGCAAAAATAGATAATAAACAACAACGAACAAATTGCATAAGAAACAACGCTCGCTATCCCAGCTCCGTAAATCCCATACCATGGAATGAAAAACAGATTTGCAATTATATTCGTGACAACGCCAACACACAGGAACAGGAAACTTATCAACTGTTTTCCCATTACAACATTATAAGCGGCAATGGCTCTATAATAAATCATGGAAAAAACACCAAACAACAAAATCAGTGTAACCTGATAAGATCCCGCATATTGTTTACCGAACGCAAAGTCCAAAAAGGGCTTCCCTAAAGCCGCAATTGCAATCGCGATAAAGAAACAAAGCGTATTGCAAATTCGAATCACATATGCGACTTCGCCGGCATCTTTCCCTTTTGTTAGGTTAGAGACCATCACGCCCTTCATCGCATCCGGAACCATCCATATTCTCTCTGCCAGCAAAACACCAACCGAATAAATACCGATTTGTGCATCCGCTACCTTTCCGCCCAGCATAAGAATATCGATACGGTAATTCAAGGTGGACATCAATAGTGAGAGCATCGGGAAAAAGCCGAACTTAATCAATCGCGGAATCCATATCTTCAGCGATTCGGATGGAACAAATATCCGTTTCCTCCACCAGAATGTAAAAACGATGGCTTTTGCTACATCCTTCGCCGCGATAATCGCAATGCCGATAATAAGTGAGGGCTTTGCCAAAAGCCAAAGCAGGACCATCATCACCAGTTCTGCCGTGAAGATGACCAGATCGGTAGCACTGCGTTTGTTCGGTACTTCGACTTGCGTGATATAGGAAATGATTCCGTCATACACCAAAAGCGGTGTAAGAATCATAACTCCGCTATACTCAATCGAAAGATGCATGAAGCAAACAGCCGCTGCAGCAATCCCACCGTATATCAGCAGCATCAGTACGGCGATTTTCAGAAAGATCGGCATGACATCTTCCGTACTGTTTCTCTTATAATAAGGATAGGCATGGAAAATTCCCATGCCGAAAACAATGGAGGTAATGCCGATAATGCTGTTAACAGTTGCGACCTGACCCTTAATCTCTGCACCGAGATAACGAGACTGAAATATTGTAAACAGGAAGCCAACGGCAACACCATATATCTTTGCCACCATCGAAAATGTATATGGATTACGAATGATCTTATTGAGTTTTTGAAACATAAGATCTCCCCCAAGCGAACCGTCAAGCAGTCTACCGTTATTGCTTCATGCCAACCAGTTTTTTTCTGTCCACCTTGCCGTTAAAAGTCTTTGGAATCTCTGAAAGCAACTCAATAAACCTCGGAACTTTGTATGCTTCCAACTTGCTTCCGAGATAATCTGTAAAGTCATTCACGTCGAATGCTTCGCCCTTCTTAACCGCAAGAAACATTTTAAGACTACTGCCCAACAGCTTATCCTCATATGGAACGCAAGCACATTCTGCAACCATCGGATAGCGCAAGGCAACATCCTCTATCTCTGTAGGTGCAACCTTGAATCCGCGAATGTTGATCACATCATCTCCGCGACCGGCAAAATGAAGACCGCCTTCGGCATCGAAATACATCAAATCCTTGCTGAATATGAACCCATCCTTCAAAACCGCCTCTGTCAATTTCGGTTCCTTATAATACCCAAGCATATTCATACCACTTCGAGAGCGAATATATCCCTCTTTGTAAGGCTCCGTGATTTCATTGCCGTTTTCATCATGCAGGATTACTTCCACGCAAGGATACGGTTTGCCAAGGCAGTTGATCGTTTCTCCCGGTGCATTATACTGGCAGTTGCAAATACTGCCAGTCTCGCTGCTTCCATAGCCCTGATGCAGGCGCGTGTTCGGAAGCAGTTGAATCAGCGTCTCAATATCAGCCATCGGAAACGGTGCCGAAGCGGTATAAATGAATTCCAACTTCCCGTTTAGCGCAGCAAGTTCCTTTTTTGCCAATGTCAGCAACATTCTGACTGAAGCAGGCGGTAAATATGTATGCGTCACGCCGTAGGTATAGATCGTGCCGAAGAACGCACGCAGATTCTGAATACCATCCAACAGAATTGCGGTACATCCGACAGCCATGCACTGATGGATACGGTGAAGACCTCCAACATGATTGAGCGGCGTCGTTACCAACATGACTGACTCACTCGTTAATCCAAATGAAGGGTTGATTGCGTTCAGATAAACCTCCAAGCAATGCGAGGAGAGCATGACTCCCTTGGATTTTCCTGTCGTACCCGTGGTGAAAATAATTTCAGAACAATCATCGGATACAGGGACCGGCTCCCAGTTCATATCTGTTTCACAATCCATATCCACATCCTCTGCTCGAAGCCACGGCAATTCACAAGCGGGACGTATCGGTGCAATCACGAGATCTGCATCAACCGAATGCGCAATCTCTGCAAGGCGTTCTGCGGGTGCGCGGTTTTCCGCCGGTATATGCACAACACCCAATCCGAGTAATGCATACTCACATATCACATAATCGATGCTGGGACTGGCTACAGACAAAACATGGTTCCCTTTTCCGATGCCATGTTCTGTAAAAAACCTCGCCGCAGAACAAATCCGGCGATACATCTCACCGTAGCTGAGCCGACATTCTCCAACGACAAGCGCTATTTTTTCAGGCTGTCTCTTGGCATGTTCCTGAATCAATCCTGTAACAGATGCTCTCTTTCCGCTCATTTGTTCTCCGGTTTCCTTTCCTCGTGGCGCAAGTCAAATCGTTTCCATTCGGCTTGTGCAATTTCCTTCTCTAACGCCTGATTGGTAAACTTGACTGCTTGTCCTTTTCCCATTCTTCTTAAAGCTACAAACATATCAAAACGTCCTGTCGGCTTTGCGGGTATACCGGAAGCAAGTGAATTCTCTGGAACATCCGATGTTACAACGCTGCCTGCGGAAATGATACAATTTTTGTTGATCCGTACGTTCGGCATCACGACTACGTTCATCGCGATGTATACGTTATCCATAATCTCGATGCATCCCAACTTTTCCCAATGTCCGAAGTCCGCATCAGGATTCGCCCTTTTTAAAAAGCTATTGAGCATATCATGAGGTACCAGTTTTGCTGTTTTATGTACAACCACGTTATCATGCAGTCGAATCAGTTCCGGATATAACGGCAGGAGCCAAGGTCCCCATTTACAATTTTCGCCGATTCCGCCTAATAACTGATGCTTTTTCAGATAAGCCGCTCTTTTTGCTGCCGATCTGCACAGAAGCATCCTGACACTATGATAGAGTCTTTGCGCCCGCATTTTTTCGTTCTCCTGTCAGTGACGAATCAGTCTTTCAACCATTGCCGTCATTGCCTCGATGGAATTGAAATTCTCCGGCGTGATTTCTTCTATGGAAATCTCAATCCCAAATTTCTCCGAAAGCGACATGATAAGCGTCATCAACTCAAAGGAATCGATATAACCACCTTCAACAATTTCCTTGACGTCTTCCAGATTCTTAGTCGGCTTAACTTCTCCCAGAATCGATAAAACCTGCTCTTTGATACTCATACTTTCTCCTCCTTTGCCCATGGCTTAACTTCTGTTCTGCATAAAATGAATACTTATCTGCCCTCAGCGGTATAATCCAAACATTTTTCCAAAATCGAAAACTGAACTTTTCCATATTCGTTTCGCGGGATTCTGTCTACAACGAACACTCGAAACGCCGAATTGTGTAGATTTGTCTTTCCGCTGATAAACGGAATAATCTTCTCTTTAATTGCTTCATCCGTCACGAAAATATTCATTCTCTTATCATCACCCGTACAAACAATGTCCATATTCGGATACTGGGTTTTCAGGATCCGTTCCGTCTCGTCCAAGCTGACCCGAAGACCGAACAGTTTTAAAAACCGTCCCTTTCTGCCGATAATGTAGTAAAACCCGTCTGCATCTCGCTTTGCGATATCACCCGTGTGATACTGACCGCAGAATTCATCGCCCTTTAACAGATCATCTCGGTTCAGTGCATAACCCATCGTAACATTCGGTCCTCTGTAACCGAGCTCACCGGTAACCGTTCCGTCGTCGTTGAATACTTCGTCCAGCAAAAAAAGCTCTCCGTTGGGAATTGCCTTGCCGATACTGCCGATTTTTTCCAATGCAAGATCGGGATTCAAAAACGTCATGCGTGCGCTTGTCTCACTGGTGCCGAATGTCGCACAGAATCGTCTCCCGCTGTTATGCGCGTAATTTGCGATCCATTTGAACATCTTGTCGGTAAGCTTGCCGCCACCTTCCGCCAATGTATGAAGTCTCGGCAGATCCATCTTATCAAAACCGATCCTTCTCATCACTTCATAGCTGAAAGGCACCCCGCAGAAGTTTGTTCCTTCATTCACCCGAATGAATTCCCAAAAATCAGGATCCATCAGATTTGCCTTTACCAACAGAACGGATGCACCGACAATCAAATGACTGTTTATTACATTCAATCCCATTGTATAATTCATCGGCAAATCACAGATACCGACTTCTTGTTCCGTCCACGCGAAAGCTTTTGCCACATTTTTTGCATTCGCTTCCAGATTACCGTATTTATGACGCACCAGCTTCGGACTTCCCGTCGAACCAGACGTTGTCAAGAGCATAGACAGGTTTTCATGTAGCGGATACGGCTTATGTTCGGTCATTAACAGGACATATCCATACGTGGAATAAATGCGTTCCCCGCCGATTTCCGCCTCTTTTCGTTGCGGCGCCCAATAATAACTCGGCGCATATGCGGTTTCCAGGTTGTTTCTCAATTCCGCATCCAACCCTGCACTAAGCAAAAGAGGCACTTGTTTATTGTTTTCAAACGCCAAATAACCTATCAAAGACCCGGCACTGTTCTCGCACAGGCAAAAAATGACACTGCGCGGAAGATTCAAAGCATTTATCTCTTTGATCGTCCTGCAGACATCTGCATATGTAAGGACGTTGCCGCCGTCGTCTTTGATGGCTATTCTGTTCTGATCATGTTGATCGATGTTTAGAAACACCGTTGTTCACTCCTTTGTTCGGACGCCGCGCTGCTTACATTATTGTACATCCGTCAACAGCCAAAACCTGACCGGAAATATAAGCTGATAGATCCGAAAGCATGAACATGCATGCTTTCGCGATATCTTCAGGCTCAGCCAATCGTCCCATACAGATATTGTTGATCCTGCTTTGCAGCTTATCCGGATCGGCCTGCTGCATCATGACCGTATTGGTTAACCCCGGAGCAATCGCATTTACACGAATCTTCCTTTCCGCCAGTTCTTTTGCGGCAGACTTTGTAAGTGATACCACGGCACCCTTTGTAGCGGAATACACAAGCTGACCTCTGTTGCCTCGTAAAGCGGTCATGGAGGCGATATTCACAATGCTGCCACCGTTCTCCTGACGTCCCATGATGCGGCTGACAATCTGAAGCAGATTGATGGTCCCGTATACATTGACCGAAAACATTTTTTCCATATTGGAACGGCTGATCATGCCGATCAGTTCGTTGAACTCGACGCCCGCATTGTTCACAAGTCCATCAATATGCCCGCATTCTCTCTTGATTTGCATGATTGCGGTCTTTGCTTCCTGTTCACTGGTAATGTCAAAATAGAGCGGTCGAATCTCCCCTGTTGATTTTTCATTAATCTCACCGCACCATTCCTCAACAGAACCCTGCCTGATATCGACAGCATAAACGATCGCTCCGTTTTGCGCAAACACCGCTGCCATAGCCTGTCCGATACCGCGCCCTGCTCCGGTGACGATACAAACCTTCCCCTTCAGCATATTCGAATATCTAACCTCCGTGATATATACGTTCTCCTATTCCGCAAAACTGCGACAATACGGCGTTTCGGTATACAAAACGCTAAACGACATCTCGGTTTTCTTTCAACATGCAACTATGCCTGTTTATTTTTCCTTACAAAGGAATATTTCCGTGTTTCTTTTGCGGAATACTGTCTTTTTTTGTACTCAACAGCTTGAATGCCCGGCTTAAGACATCTCTTGTAGATCGCGGGTCAATGACATCATCAATAAACCCATTCGCTGCACCGATATATGGATTCAGGTATTTCTCTTCATACTCATGAATTAATTTCTCACGCAGTTTCTGCGGATCTTCCGCTTCTTCCAATTGGGTCTTATACAGTATGCTGATTGCTCCTTCCGGACCCATAACGGCAATCTGTGCGATAGGCCAGGCGTAAACGAGGTCGGCTCCCATGTGCTTGCTGTTCATTGCGATATATGCGCCGCCAAATGCCTTTCTCATGATAAGTCCGACTTTCGGTACTGTCGCTTCAGAATATGCGTACAAAATCTTCGCGCCGTGTCGAATCAGCCCATGATGTTCCTGATAACTGCCCGGCATGTAGCCCGGCACATCAATCAGAGTCATGATCGGAATATTAAAGCAATCACAGAAGCGAATAAAGCGCGCTGTTTTATCCGACGTATCGATATCCAGTGTCCCGGCTGCAACTCTTGGTTGATTTGCCACAATTCCGATTGTGTTTCCGTCGAAACGTGCAAAGCCGACAACGATATTTTGTGCAAAATCCCTGTGAACCTCAAAGAAGCTATCCCGATCGATAAAGGTCTTTATCACATCTCTGACATCATAGGACATCCGCATGTTCTCCGGAACGATCTCTTCTATCCGATTTGACTCATCAACCGTCTCCGTCTGAGCAAAAGGTGGTTTTTCATCACAGTTCTGCGGAAGATAGGTAAGCAGTTCGCGTACGCCGTTTAAGCAGGTACGATCATCCGGATAGATAAAATGTGCAACGCCCGATTTGCTTGCATGAATGCGTGCACCTCCGAGTTCCTCCGAACTAATCTCTTCATGCATAGCGGTTTTTACGACAACCGGTCCCGTAACAAACATGCGAGCATCATTCTCCGCCATGAAAACAAAGTCACAGATAGCTGGCGAATAGCAGGCTCCGCCTGCGCACGGTCCAAGCATGACGGCAATCTGCGGTATCACACCGGAAGCGTATGTATTCCTCAGAAAAATCCCGCTATAACCGGCGATCGAATTGATTCCTTCCTCAATTCTCGCGCCACCGCTGTCATTGATGGAAACAAAAGGACAGCGATTCTTCATAGCAAGATCCTGAATATGACAAATCTTTTGTGAGTGTACCTCACCGAGCGAACCTCCGTTTACCGTAAAATCTTCAGAGGAAGCAAATACCTTACGTCCATTGATCATGCCATATCCCGTTACAACGCCGTCGCCGGGATAGATTTTGATCTTCTCACCGTTTTTGTCCGGTCTCGCTTCTCTGAGCATGCCGACTTCAACAAAAGTCCCTTTATCAAACAGAATATCCAACCTCTCGCGAGCCGTCAGTTTACCTGCTGCATGCTGCTTTTCGATGCGTTTTTCTCCGCCGCCAAGAAACGCTTGCCGCTTGCGTTCATTGAGAATCTCAAGATGTTTCTCATTCCACATATTTGTCAAAATGCCTCCAAAATGTAGACTTTTTCGATTGATTATCTGAACAGCATTCATAGGACCTTCTATTCTCTGCTGTTTTCTATTTGCAAGGATAAGCAATGCGGAGACCGATGTTCTTCATTCCCATTCACGATGATACGCACCGGTCTGAACCACGCAAATTGTTTTCCCTTTATCATATCCATTGCCTACCGGCCAATTGGAATGATAGCTTTCTGCGCATTTCCTGCTGTCTCCAATTGCAAATCACCGCAAGAAACGCCCAAAAAGGCCAGTAGTACCAAAACGAATCCGATAGCAGAAGCTTTGCATTGCTGCTGAGCAAGACAACAAACAGAAACTGCCATGATGTATCTGTAATGGACAACCCCATACGGACGATACTCCAAACAAATATGATCAAAATGATACTCCCGAGCGGCACCCCGAATTGAATCAGCACTTCAAGTAACAAATTGTGTGGATATCCGTAACTCCAGCGCTGACCGATCACAAATCGATCGCCGTAGAAGCCATATCCGAATACTCCGCCGTCTCGAATCATATTTATCGAAACAGCTCTGATTCGATCTCTTCCGTTTTCATCTGCCAAAGAGCCTTCAAGCAGCATATTGATACTTCGGCTGTTGATATGCAAAGCACTGAGCGCTTTAATCATAATTCTGTTGATGACCGACCAACCTAAAACAAGTGCAATGATCGTTATAGTTAATGTGATCAAAACAGCATAATATTTTTTTGAAGAAACGTGTTTCAGCGCCTTCCACTTGTAGATTTCTATCAACGCAATAGCGAGCACAATGCAGAGCAATGCGCCTCTCGATCCCTGCAGCAGAATCATCACTACAGAAACGATAAAAATACCTAAATCGATATATTTTTTATTAAGCAGGAATAGTACAATCCCAATAATCGCGCAAATTGCAACGTTATACCCGAACACGAGACTGTAACTCATTCGCGATAATTCTCCGCTGGAAGAATATCCTACCCAGTAGCCTCTCTGCATTGCCCGGACAAACTGCACAACATAGAATGCGAAGTTAAATCTGTTGGAATAAATCAAACAACTGATGATTCGCTGTTTATCTGTAACCATTCCGAAAATAAGAAGCGCATAAAACCCTGCTGTCAATTGGCTGAACGTATTCAGAATTCCATACCTTTCATGGTTGAACCACCCGGAATATTCCGGGTGCGCAAAAACACTGATAACAATAAAAAGGATGGCAATGCTGTATATGATCCATACCCTTGTCTTTCTTCTAATACCCCCCACAAAATACTGTGTATAGTAGGCGATAATCAAGAAAAACAGGAATATGCTCTCTGCCACAGTAATCACGGTCCCCATTGAAGGAATTATTGTTTTAATGGTAATATCAATCGCATCAGAGCATAAAAAAAACAATAGGGCGACCGTTGCTATCAGCTCGTCCAGTTTACCGGTAAGTAGTCTTCTTAAATGAAAATGCTGCAGTTTCTCTTCCATTAAAACATTACCTCATATTTCTGCACATGAATCAATCGCAGAAATCCAACAATTCTTCCTTCCAATTCTGTGTACCATATGTATACAGAGTAACGGTCAATCAAAGCTGATTCCGTATTTCCTCAAAATGCTTTTCCCGTTCTCATAGGATTCATAATGCAGAATGTCTTCCGACTCGAAGAACACATCAAATACCTCTTCAAGCTCAGATATCAACGATAAATGTGCTACAGAATCCCATTGCGGAACATCCTTAAAGGTGAACGACGCATTCAAAGCGTCCTCATTCGCACCGAGGACTTCCGTAAAAACGCGGTTGTATTTTTCCAAATTCGTCATCTTATACTCCATTGTTCTCATAATAAACGCTTCTCCGTCACATGACAAAAGGCAGCCTGTCGTTTTATCTCCCCTTAATTGTCACGATCGGTTTTCGTCTGATACTCAGTCAACACAGATTACGGAAATACTGTGTTTATCAATTCACATTGTTTTCTCTTTCCTTGCATTTATTCTTTACTTGCGATGTTTTCGATTATGCATTCATCAGAGCCAAAATATCAGCTACCGTAGTAAAGCCCTTGATCATGTCACCTGTAAGCTTTACGCCGAATTCATCATCCATCATCACAATCAGCGAAAGTTTAGCCATGGATGTATATTCCTCTACATCCGTCAATACTGTGTCTTCCTGCAATGTGCCTTCATCAAGTTCCAATGTTTCTTCAATAAGAGCAATCTTTTCCTGTGTGTTCATTTTATGTTTCTCCTTTGCTTTAATATACTTTGTTATTCCTCATACCCGTCATTATAGGTCAAATCCGTCTTAAGAACCGGGTAAATATGAGCTGTATCAATTCCAAAATCAAGAACTCCCCATGACAAACCGATCCCGAATCCGCTGGTAAGTAATTTCAATTTCTTTCCATCTTCCGCATCTCCGTACTTGTCGACAATAGTAAGCGGAATGGACGTGCTGCTTGTGTTTCCGTATCGATCAATGGAAATCGGGCACTTCTCAAACGGCACATCAATTCTTTTAGCGATATTTTTCAGCACCATCATGTTTGCCTGATGAAGAATAATGCCGTCATAATCTGTAACGCTTGTACCGACTGTCTCGCAAAACTTCTTAATGAGGTCCGGTACTTCATTTATAGTAAAGTTGAAAACCGCAATATCGTCGCCTGGGATCAATTCAGGTCCCTCAGGATGACGCCATCCTCCATAAGGAGAAGTAATCGCTTTATAGCCCTCACCATCGCTCATTAAACCGCTGCGAATGGTGTAAGCCGGATCCTTTTCCAAAAGAACCGCCGCACTTCCGTCCCCGAACAGCAGCCTTGTATTGGAGCTGCGCTGTCCGCTCTCCTTCCGTCCGCGTGCCTGTGTATCGCCCATTACGACCAGTGCTTTATCCGCTGTGGATGTCGCCAACAATCCGGCTCCGATTGATACGCCGTACACAAATCCGGAACATCCGAGATTGACATCAAACGCGATGCAATTCTTGTTCAGTCCGAGCCGTTTATGCAAAAGATTTGCAGTAGAAGGCGTTCTATAATCCGGATTTTGGGTTATATTGATGAGTATACCGATTTCATCCGGCAGATAACACTGCTTCTCTTCCAACAATTTTGCAGCGGCATATGAAAAATCTGACGCTGTTTGTTTTGACTCGGCAACATGTTTCTGAATGATTCCCGTTTTCCTGATAAAGCTCTTGATATACTTTGGATCTTCATTCGGATCATTCATCATTGCATTGATATCAATCACTTGATGAGAAACCGCAGAAGAAATTGCCGCAATCCTAATTCCTTTATACTCGCTGTAAACCATTGATCTTATCTCCTAACATGTTGTCAAACCGCCGTCCACCGGCAACGTAATGCCTGTAATAAACCTTGCCGCCGGACTGATGAGAAACGCCGCCGCGTTCGCAATATCCGATGTCTCTGCAATGCCAAGATACTGTCTTTTTAACAATTCCCGATTTGTTTCACTGTCCTCACCATACTTTTCAAGGTAATGACTGTAAAGCTCTGTAGCTGTCATCGACGGTGCGATACTATTGATGCAAATGCCCTTATCCGCCATTTCTTTGGCGATGCATCTAATTGCAGAATCCATCGCTGCTTTGGAAGCGGAATACGCGGTTTTTGATTTGTCCCCTCTCAAAGAAGCACAAGACGAGATTCCGACAATCCGCATTCCGGGATTGAATCTTCCTTTCTTGCAGAGCTGTCTTACCGTCTCTACAAATCCAAACAGGTTGACTTCAAAAACACTCTGCAGCTTTTCAGGCTTTGTTTGAAGCAATGGGATTGCAGTGCCGACACCGGCCGAATAAACCATTCCGTCTATCAATCCGCATTCCGAAACGATCTGTTTGATGTGCTGCTCTATTTCATCTGTCTTTTGAACATCAAAGCAGTAAATGCGGTGTCCCGCCCCTTCCAGAAGCTCCAATGTTTCCCGAAGCTTTTCTTCGCGCCGTGCAACCAGAATAATCGATGCTCCTACTCTGCTGAGAGTAATCGCAATCTGCTTTCCGATTCCGGAAGATGCTCCGATTACTATAATCCGTTTGCCCGTTAAATCAATCAGGTCAATCATACCCCATACTCCTCAACCAGCATATTAATACCCACCCGGAACGAACTTGCCTTCCGCATAGAAATCATCCGTTTCAATGACAGGAAGGATCTTGTCCGTATCGATTAAAGCGTTTGTAACACCCCAAGAAAGCCCGATGCCAAATCCGCACATCAAGGCGCGCAGCCTACCGATTGACCGCTTCCCGTATGCATCACAAAGCGTCAGCGGAATCGAAATACCTCCCGTATTACCGAAACGATCCAATGACAAAGGAACGCTTTCCTTCGGAAGCTTCATCTTTCGAATCAGCTGTTTGATGATGAACTGGTTTGCCTGATGGAAAACAAACGCATCGTAATCGCCAACCGTGGTCTCCGTTTTTTCAAGATAATCTTTTAACGCCTGCGGCACGTCTGTGATTGAAAAAGAGAAAACAGAAGTCCCATCCATAAAAATGTCATAAAGCGACCGTTCGATACCATCACTGCAGATAAACCGTTCATGACCCGGATTCATATCACGGAATCCGCCTGCCGGCAGCACAATTGCCTTAAAGCGATCACCGTCGCTTCTCAGGAGTGTCGTTGTCTCGGCGTCATTCTCCCGCGCAAGAAGGATTGCAGCGCCTGCATCCCCATACATCATAACGATAGATTTATCCCGCGGATCAACCAGTTTTGAAGCCGTTTCCCCCATTACAAGCAACGCATATTCTGCATTGGTACCGTTCATCAGTGCCATCGCCGTCTGCAAACCGTAGATGAACCCAGAGCAGCCCAAATTGATCTCCATGCATGCGCAGTCCGTCGGAAGCTGCAACCGTTTTTGAACGATACTTGCACTGGAAGGTCTGCGATAATCCGGAGACTGTGTTACCATCAGCATCAACCCGATTTCGGATCTATCCACTGAAATGTGCGCGAACAGATTGTTTGCTGCTGCAACTGCGAGATCGCTTGCCGTCTGTTCGGGAAGCGCTTTGTACATGGACTGTATTCCAGTTCCGGCGGTAAACTTTGCGGTAACCTCCTCGCTGAATATGGGAATAAAGCTGTCTACCGTTACAAAATTCTTAGGAACAGCACAGGATATTCCCGCTATACCGATTCCTCTACTTTTGAAAAAAGACATCCATTTTTCTCCTTTAAATAACAAAACTATCAAAATGTCCGGGCCAAACCCTTGTACCCTTCGGTATCGACATAATCCTCGGCTCGCTTATTTCTTTCCACAGTTTTCTGCTCCCACCCGGAAATCCCAGCTCTATTTCCATATTTTCCAAAAGGCTGTCTCCGGAGAAAAAATGAATTTCATCAATCAAGATTCCGATGCTCCCCGGAGAGTGTCCTGGCAGTTCAAACAGCCGCACCGCATGGTCCTGCCACTCAAACACCGATTCACCTTGAAACGTTCGGTCTGCTTCACACCGATAATCCGTATCGATCTCGGGGATCTTTTCGATTTGCACCCATGATTGTATTTCACAAAGTACATCAAAATGACGCGCCAGATTCTTCCTCGGATCTTTGATCTGTTCCGCACATGCCGCACTGCATAATAACGGAGCATGAACTATTTCTTTCCATGCATTCACTCCGGAAATATGATCATAATGTTCATGCGTAGCAAGGAGCAGGTCGACCGTCAAACCGTTTCCCGGGACAGTGTCCCTTGCCGGATCGATCACAATCACATGACCGTTTTCGGAAAGGACAAACATGTTCGACGACAGAATACCGGAATCGTATCGATGGATTTCCATTTTATTTCCCGCTTAACGCAGCAAGTGTGCTATCCAACGTTTTTTGATTCTCTACCCGGCAGATAGTGACATCCTTCAATGTTTTCTTTACCAGACCGGACAACGTCCTTCCGGGTCCGCACTCAACAAAAGTGTCAAATCCGGCATCTCTCATATTCTCAAGCGTCTTGACCCAACGAACCGGACTCATTGCCTGCCGAACCAGCAGATCCGGTATCCCCGTTTGCGTTGTAATCGCTTCTCCGTGATAGTTCATATATACCGGAATCCGAGGTGCGGCAAACGCTTTCTTTCGGAACAATTCTTCCAACGTCCTTGCCGCCGGTTGCATCAACGAACAATGGAACGGTGCGCTGACAGCCAGTTTCATACAAACCACACCTTCCGCTTCAGCAAGAGAAACCACCTCGTCTACCCCCTCCACCGTTCCGGAGATGACGGTCTGTACCGGACTGTTATAGTTCGCAGGAATTACATATCCCTTGGTGGCCCTTGCGCAGAACTCTTCCGCCTTCTCAGCTGTGACTCCGATCAAAGCCGCCATAGCTCCGTCGCCGGGCGCGACTGCGCGCTGCATGGCGTCGGCACGAATTTGAATCATGAAAAACGCATCCTCCGCAGAAAAAACATCTGCATATGCCAACGCTGCATATTCCCCAAGAGAGAACCCCGCAACCGCTTCCGGCTCGATACCGTGCGCCTTGAGTACCATCCCAGCGGCTAAATCCGCTGCAAGTACGCATGGCTGCGTGTTATGCGTCAGATTCAAATCCTCTTGGCTTCCGTCGAAGCAAAGCCCCGAAATCGATCTGCCGAGCGTGTAATCCGCTTTTGAAAACACGTCCCGCGCAGCGCTTTCGGTATCAAACAGTTCCTTCATCATGCCGGGATACTGTGCGCCTTGTCCTGAAAAGAGAAGTGCAATCTTCATAATAGTCCCCTCACCAATCAACTCGTTTTGCAGGGTTTCCAAACACTTTTGTTCCCGCTTTTACCTTGCTTACAACAATGCTGCCGACACATACCTCTGCATCGTCTCCGACGGATGTCCCAAGAACGACCGCGTGGCTGCCGATGTAAACCCGCTTACCGATTTTTGCATTCGGTACATTGGCAAAGCCCAGTGTAGTGGAGTAATCTCCAATATCCGCGTGCCCGCCGATCATAGAACCCTGAATGTTTACAAACTTGCCGATCTTGGCTCCGTTGTTGACACAATAGGATATAATAATGCTTCCCTCGCCGATCTCTGCATGCGGTTTTACTCTTCCGTACGGTGAAATCAAGGTTTCGAATCTGCAGCCCCGTTCCTTTAGCTTGTTTGCAAGGAGTTCTTTGGTTCTTGGAGTGGAGTTTCCCATAGCGTATACTTCTTCCCCGATCGGTTTCCAATCGACAATCTTGCCGAGAATCGGCTCCTTTACATATTCCGGAAGCTTAATGTTCGGATTGTCTTCTAAGAAGCCAAGCAGGCGATATACCTTTTCTCCGCCGTTCTTTTGTGCTTCTTCGTTGATCGACTCGATCAACGCATAAACCTCTATCGCCGTATCTCCGGCGCAGACAATGATAATATCTTTCATAAATGCTCTCAGTCCTTTATCCTACGTTGCCGCCTCCTTGATTCTTCTTTACAAAGGCTGCACCCTTACGGTTTTGCTCTGTACTTTGGGAAGAAGGAAGTCGTCATCGTTTCTCTCATCGCAACAAGCTGATCATATTTTTCTGAATCATAGATCTTTTTCCCGATATAAAAGCGATTCAGGTCCCCTTTAAAGAACGCTCGTTTAAACTTAAAAAGACTGTCTTCACCGGACCCTACCCCTCCGCCGAGATAAAAACTCTTGTATCCGTTTTCACAGCCCCATAAGGCTGCTTCGTATAACAACAGATTTGTCGCAGCAAGCGAACTGTACTCTTGCAAGCTTCCGGACAGATGATAATTCATCATTCCATTTGCTGTAAGGATGATAGATGCAGCTATGACAACGCCATCCTTCTGCGCATAAAAGACCTGCGCGTTCTGTGGCAGATCGTCCAATATAGACCGATAGAAAGAATCTGCAAAATAGTAATACTTCTCTGCATGGTCCTTGTCCATCGTCTGATTATAAATCGCGCGGAAAGTTTCAAAAATCTCCGGAAAGCGTCCGTTATAAATCTTAACATCATTCTTCATCGCTTTTCGGATTACATTTCGATTCTTGCTCGTCAGATTCTCCCAAATATGTTCCGGCGAAGTCAGTTCCATATGAACCACCTCGCCCAGTCCGATCACTTCATATCCTTTGTTGCATACCCCATGATTCCAAAGCATGGGATGAAAACGCACAAACTCTGAGATGATTCCGTTTTTTTTCGCCCAGGCGTGATACTCTTCAAACAGCATACTGGTGTCTGTTCCTTCAATGAGCCAACCACCGTATCCGTATGGCGTCGCGAAATCACAGTATACTTCTTTCGGAAGTACTCCCCGAAAGCAAGCGGCATCCGCCACATCACGCTTCATTACGACATTGATTCCGCGCGTGTCGCTGCCTTTGTAGAAAATCAAAAGCGGCTCTCCGTCTCCATGCAGAAAAAAAGCTTTCACATAGCCGCTCAGCCAATATGTATCGTAGGATTGAAAAGAATGAACGATCTCGTCCCACAGCTTTGACTGTTCCAACGTATATACTGTAATCAATGCTTTCCTTCCTTCCAGAAGCATTCCATTGCCTCAATGATTCGATACATATCCTCTTTTGTATATCGTTGATCACAGACAAGGCTGAGACTGTCCTCGTATAACCGTTTTTCACGGTCATCCAACGCCTTATGGTATTCGCTCAGCGACCAGTGAACCGGACAATAGATTTTTCTGTCAATCAAAAACCGTCTCAAACGATCTCGTTCCCCATTTGGAACAAGAATTGGTACAAACATCGGACAATCACCTTCTTTCATCTGCGGAAAAACCAACTGCTCCGGAACTGCTTTCATCAGGATCTTCGCATTCTCCCGACGTCTGGATAGGATGTACTCTACATCCAAATGCAATGCAGCAGTCACATCTCTTTCCTCTCCGGGCAGATTTTTGACGGTATCTAGAATCTGTTCGGCTTCTGCAAAGCGGGCTAAAAAAGCTTCTTTATCCGCATTCTGTCCCAGTATGTACGCCTTTTTCATCTGCATTGCCTCTCTGCGAAACGATACATAGTCCGTTCGTGTATCGGTTTCCGTCGGCAAAGCATGCCTGTCTTTCGCCCAAGCATATCCTCCCGTCCACATGCCGCACCATTTTCGCAGAGATCCGAATGAATATGCGGCATCCGAATAGGATGCAGAAAACACGGAATGCGTGACATCACGTATTATGCAGGGATGTTCAAATGTCTTTTGGGATGTGTACCCAAAATAATCCATGCAGAACAGTACATCCTGTCCGTTTGCATCCACCTCTTGCACCAAACCATTCTTCCAGTAAACAGGATAAAACCGTACTTCCATTCCTGCATTCAAGAACGGCTTGATCATACTGTCGCAGCACCATGACGGCATCGCAACAGTCTTTTTCTCTTTCAAATCCTGAATTATTGCATGCAAAGCGCTTCGTCCCGCAAGAAACCATTGAGTATCAGAAAACAGCTGAAAGGAGCTATCTTCTTTCAGCGGTACATCCCAATATTCACTTCCGATCTCTTGAATGGCTGCTTTGCCTGCCATTTTAACCATTTTCAGACCTCTTCGATGATACTGCGTATCATCATAAAGGCTTCCGCATAACGACAGCTGACCGTTGACCCGCGATACATAGCCAAAGCCCGGATTCCTTCTGCCGATCTGGGATTGGGATACTCCTTGATTTGGCTTTGATAGCATTCCATCGCCTTTATTTTCGTCTCAATCGTCGAAGTGATGTCAATCCACGTATTCGGGCTGAAGGTTCTTTCACTGTTCGGAATATTCCATCCCGTCTCCGAAAGCGTTTCATACATATAAACCGTTTTAACCGAATTGTTGTTAACCGGTCTGACTGCCACAAGCACACTCTCCGTGACCTCTCTATGGTCGATATGCATGTCCCCAACAAACGGCATGAACACGATCTTCGGTCTGATTCGGCTGACAACGTCACCGATTGCTTTATTGATTACTTTCGGAGAAAGATTCTTGAGTTCCACAACCGGCAGATTCAAAAATACCGTTTCTTTTATACCCAACAAATTATGTGCGTTTTTTGCCTCTGCCTGGATCGGTCGATAATCTCCTCCGCAGGTGACCTCACACACATAAACTGAATGCCCAGCTTCAACATATTTGCGAATCGTACCGCCGACCCCGAGAACTTCATCATCATTATGCGGAGCAAATATCAAAATGTTCATTTTTCTTTTCCTGCCTTTGCGTCTGCATACAGATTTGTTCCCACAAAATCTTCTCTCGTAGCACCCACTCTGTATTCACTGCCTACGACCGCTTCTTTCGCCACCGCAAAAATCATCTTGACATCGACAGCAAAGCTGCAGTTCTCTATGTACCAGATATCATTTTCGAATTGGTCGTTCCAGCTCCATGTTTTCATCGGCTTCAGCGGCACACAAGCGAATCCCGGGCGCACTTCATGCCGCATCATATGCCGTTTTGTATAATACGGAAGATAAATCACTGCTAAGGGTCTCGGTCCGATGATACTCATTTTGCCGGTAAAAATGCAGAAAAGTTCCGGAAGCTCGTCAAGGGAGAATCTGCGAATAAATCGTCCGAAAGAGGTCAACCGCTCTTCGCTCGGCAGCAATTTGCCATTTTCGTCTTTCTCATTCGTCATAGAGCGGAACTTATAAATATGGAAAAGTTTCCCATGCAGCCCCGGTCTTTCCTGAGAATATAGGACCGGAGTCCCGTGAAAAACCAATTCTAACACAACAAGTATCAAAAACAACGGGCTGAGAATCAATATTGCCAAACCGCTGATTATAATATCCAGCAATCGCTTTACTATGACTGAATAAAACGACCTTTTTACAATCGGCATTTCTTCTGCCATATGTCCCCTCCCTTATTTTGCAGGATTCCCTTTTACAACAGCTCCGTCCTCAACATCGCGTACCACCACGGAACCCATTCCTACCACAGCTCCGTCTCCAACATGTTTTCCGTTACGAATTGTGCTGTTTCCGGAAATCAAAACTGCTTTGCCCGTAGAAGAGCTGCCGAACAAAATGGTCTCGCCAACAACAAATGTGTCTTCTCCCAGGATGACATTGTGCGAAATGAATGTGCTGTTATCGATTTTCGAACCGCGCTTGATAACCGTATTATCAATTGCACCTCGTGCAATGACGGTCAACGCGCCGATCTGAACATCATCTTCAAGGACGACTCCACCGAACTGCGGCATGGTCAACGCTTTGCCGTCATCATCTCGGTCCGTAGACAATCCATCTGCACCAATAACGGAATTCTCCCGTATGATTACATTGGAACCGATTTTGATCTCACCGACAAGACGCGCGCCCGTACCGACATAACAGTTATCTCCCATCTCAACCCCTCCGCCGATATAGCAATTCGGAAGAATTCTGCAGTTCTTTCCAATTCTCGCGGTTTTACTGATGAACGCACCGTTTACCATATCAAATGCCTCAATGGGCGGATAATAGGTTATATCGTTATCCTTAAAAAAAACACAGTACGCTTTGTGTGTATTGCTGCTCTTAACAATCGCATGCCGATCTTCAATTTCCTTTGGAACGTCAACCGTTTCCGGCCAAAAAACAAGGCAGTTCTTACAGTTCAAAAAAGCTTTTGCATCATCCATATGCCCTGTCGTAATAAACATCACCGCGTTATCCTTCGGGTTGTTCAATGATGCAGGACGAACAATGTCAAACGTTTTGCCGAGAGTATATTTACTCACATTTACTCTAAAAAACTCTTTCATCACGCTACCTCTTCAATAAACTCTTGCAGATCAGTGACAATCATTCTCTGTAACCGACAGAAAAATGTCCCAGTACAAGAGCGTGAATTCCATGAATTCTTTCATTCATTTTTCCATGCGATCCGGCTTGATCTTCCAATTCGATCCACTGAAATTCGGAATGCTCAACGGACTATTGACAGACGCGATTGCAATTCGTTTTGCAAACTCAATATTCTTGTCCGTAATCCCTTCCACTTCTCCGTGAGTCATACCGCTCCCCATTTCATCTGCTGCATTGATCGCAACCGTATTCCATGAGGTTGGCGTCCATGAAGAATAAATCAGATCCGATGGATCTTTCCCCAACCATTCCAGGATTTTAACCGCAACCGTATAGGCGGAGAGCAGTGCAGGAAAGCCGGCTTGCATATGGATCATATCGGTGAACAACAATTCATACCCGCTGACATCCCTCAAAAATGGCAATGCTCTGGCAGTCTGTATCGCCGTTCCGATCGGAATGACGTCCGACATACCCATCTCACTGTCCGACATAATCTTCAATGTCGCTTGATTGATGCGATCATACACATCCCATGTAGTCATGGATTGAACCGGCCTTGCCATCCACTGAAACCAAACCAAAGAAAATGATTCTTTTGCGTTATCCCGCAAAATTGATGCAAGTTTTTTTGCTTGAACGATCATTTCGTCAATTGTGCTATCGTTTTTGATATCACCCGTTACCCCCTGTATGGTAATAACATCCCAGTCCTCCATAGCAAGAACCTGTTTGAGGGTTTTGGACGTTTCAAATGACATTCTGGTCCAAGCTTTGCTATCCGGTTTCCAGTAGTTGAATACTGTGTACGGTTTATCTTTATTCCACCATTTGATGTGATCGTTTAATCCTGCACTTCCCGCATAGAGTATCCCATACGTGATCTCTGCATCCGGCAATAATTCATTCAATATGCACGGCACATACGCCATGACATCTTGATTAAACGAGTTTCCTATGCACAGTATTTTCAGTCGTTGTTTGTCTTTCGCTTCTTTATTATTACTTACATTCATTCCCGTAAAGACTGCGAAACAACAAATAGCCAAAATGATTGTGGCTATTCTTTTTCTCATCCTGCTTGAAACTCCCCTGCATGATTCCAAACATAACGCTCCGATGTCTCCAGCGTTATTTCATGATCCGGATGGTAAACGATACTCTACCGAAATACCCGGATCATTATTGATACTGCGTCCAGCTGTGCGTCCGTTGATACAGACGGTAAAACAGCCATGCGATCCGAAAGGATGCTGTGTTTTGAAAGCGCGACAGCAATACACCAAATCTTAAGTAAACACTCCACTCTGGATCACCGAAAACCGGAAAGTGTTCTTTTGCAAATGCGCTCATCTGCCGCACGGTTTCATAAAAAACATGCCTTTCCTCTTTCTGACAATCATCATAATGCACCCAAGTACGCGCAACCGCTATTGCGCAGAAATACAACAGCTTCTGCCTCATTGCTTCATCTACCCGACTTTGCAGAGATTCATAACGCTCTCTGTGAGAAAACCAAAAGTCGGTTAAATTCTTCGTGTCGCGGATTTTGGATAAGCTTCCTTTTCGCTGAAGATAGTGATACTTGGCTGTGTTCTCGATATGTATGCAGTTTACGTCAGAAAAGATCCGATAGGTCGTCGCAATATCTTCATAGATTCGACCTTCCGGAAAACGAACACCATCAAAGCAGCTTTTCTTCCACAGTTTGTTCCAAACCCGATCGGAAAGTTGCTGATTCAGACGCGCTCGGACAGCATCCGTACCGGATACCTGCCGACCTGTATTTTTGTGCTCTGTCGTTTTGTCCGGATACTCCAGAAAGAAACCGCACTCCACGATATCCGCATGATTCTCCTCGGCGCTGCGAATCAATACTTCATGCATATCCGGCTCCGTCCAGTCATCGCCGTCGACAAACCCAACATACACTCCTCCGGCATAATCCAGACCCAAATTTCGCGCAACGGACAAACCGTGGTTCTCCGTATGAAACACCCGAACCCTGGAATCATTCGTTGCAAAGCCTTCGCAAATCTCACCGCTACGGTCTGTAGACCCATCATCAATGAGCAGAATCTCCAGATCTCTGTAGGATTGTGCCAAGATATTGTCCACACATTTTGTCAGATACAGCTCAACATTATAAACCGGCACAATAACAGATATCATTACCGAAAACACCTGTGGATGATGTCGATGATGATGTCCTGCTGCTCCGGGGTCATTTTGTTGTCCGAGGGGAGGCAGAGACCGCGGCGGAAGATGTCGGCGCCGACGTCAGCTCCAGAGCCAGAAATATAAGCATTTGTCCGTCCTCTGCCGTTGCCTTCGGTTGTGATGAAGGCGTGGGTACGATAGATCGGCTGCATATGCATCGGCTTCCAGATCGGGCGGCCTTCGGCGTTGAAGGCGGCGAGAGCATCAAGAATCTCATGTGGAGAGCTCTTGCCGGGTTCGGTGGTGTAGAGGTAGTCCTGATCGCCGCGAACCATGGGCGCCATGGCGTCCGCATCGATGATCATGCAGGAAAGCCAGAAGTTCGGCTGCGATTTTTCCGGATCAAAGGGGTTCATCTGCACCGGCAGATCGGCAAAACCGGCTTTATAGCGCTCATAGATTGCTTTCTTTTGTGCAATATGCCCGTTCAGATAGGGAAGCTGTCCGCGAATGACGCCCGCAATGATATTGCTCATGCGGTAGTTATAGCCGATCTCCTCATGCTGATACCACGGCGCGGCTTCACGGCTCTGCGTGGACCATTTGCGGACCTTGTTGGCATCCTCTTCGCTGTCGGTTAAAAACATGCCGCCCGCACTGCCGGTGATGATCTTGTTGCCGTTGAAGGAAATGCAATTGTAGTTGCCGAGCGTGCCGGTTTCGACCCATGTTCCGTTCAGCTTATACTTTGCGCCGAGCGATTCCGCTGCATCCTCCACGATCAACGCGCCGTGTGCATCTGCAATCCGCTTGATTTCTTCCATCTTGCCGGGGGTGCCGTACAAATGTGCCGCGATGATCAATCGCACATCGGGGTAGAGCGCAAACGCTTTTTCCAACGCTTCGGGGCTCATGTTCCACGTGTCGGGCTCGGTATCGATGAAGATTGCTTCGCCGTCCTCGTAGGCAACCGGATTGATGGACGCGTCAAACGTCATATCGGAACAGAACACGCGATGTCCCTGCAACGTACCGCGGTTCGGACGCGCCTGACCGTATAGCTTTTCGCCTGCCAGCTTGGTTGCAAGATGCAATGCGGCGGTTCCGCAGGAAAGCGCGACCGCGTATCTGACCCCGATATAGGAAGCAACCTGCTTCTCAACCTCGTTGATGTTAGCGCCGACCGTGGATACCCAATTCGTTTCGATCGCATTGTCTACCCAATGCTGCTCGTCGCCGTGCATCGTCGGAGAGGAAAGCCAAATCTTTTTCTCAAATGGTTTGATCCCGTCAAAACGCGGATCGGTGATAAAACGGCTCATATGTAAACTCCTTAGGATGGATTGTCTTGTTTTGCTTGTCTGCTTCGGTCTGCGACCTTGTACAACAGCAGTCCGAGCAACGTACCGAGCGCGACGCCGATCAGGTCGATCCAGACGTCTTGAATCTGCGCGCCGCGGTGGGGCAGAAGCTGAATGCTTTCGTCCAGGAAAGCGGCTATAAAACCTGCGAAGAAACTTCGTTGAAATCTACCGCGCAGGCAGAAGACCGCAAGCGCCGCAAGGACCGCAAACTCGAAGACGTGCGCCATCTTACGCACAAGCGCGTGTGACGGCGGCTTCAAACCGAACCATCCGAACAGCGGCATCAAGATATGGACGCAAAACCAGCCGCTTTCCTCGGCGGAGAGGTCTTCCGGCAGGATCGACTGTCCGAAGATGAACAGCAGAACCAGAATCGTAACGCTCCACAGCAACACGCGGCGGAACGGGATGCGCGGCTTTGTCATCAGCTTGCCCGCGACTGCTCCGCCTCGCCGTAAACCGTGACGGTCGGCTTCTCTTCCCCGTTCATTGCGGGATGATAGGTCGGCACCATGCCGATCAGGAGCGCGCGGATGTTATCGTCGTTCGCGTAGGCGGCGTGCATCAGCGTCTCAACATTCTTCAGGAACAAATCGTAGTCAAATGCGATCGGAGAGCCGATGTGAATCAGTTTGTTATCCGTCTTTTTAAGGCCTTCCTCCGCCATGAGTTTTTCTTCGTAGAGCTTTTCGCCCGGACGCAGGCCGGTGTACTTGATCGGGATATCGATATCCGGCCGCAGTCCCGCCTGTTTGATCAGATTGCGCGCAAGCGTGTCGATCTTGACCGGGCTGCCCATGTCGAGGACAAAGATTTCCCCGCCCTTTGCATAGGTACCGGCAAGCATGACGAGGCTGACCGCCTCGGGGATCGTCATAAAATAGCGGATAACGTCCGGATGCGTGACCTTGACGGGGCCGCCCTTTGCGATCTGCTTTTTGAACAGCGGAATGACCGAGCCATTGCTGCCGAGTACATTGCCGAAACGCACGGCGACAAACTCGGTTTTGATATCGCGGAACACGCGTCCGGTGCCGTCCTTATCCGCGTTCTCGCAGCCTTCATGCGTGAACAGCTGCGGAATCTCGTTCGCTTTGCCCGCCTTGATCTTGGCGTCGAAGCACTGTACGACCATTTCGCAAAGGCGCTTGCTTGCGCCCATGACGTTGGTCGGGTTGACTGCCTTATCCGTGGAAATCAGCACGAAGCGCTCGCAGCCGTGCACCATCGCCGCATACGCGGTCTTGTACGTGCCGAGCACGTTGTTTTTGATCGCTTCGCACGGGCTGTCCTCCATCAGCGGCACATGCTTGTGCGCCGCCGCGTGATAGACGATCTGCGGATGATAGGTCTTGAACACCTTGAACATCCGGCGGCTGTCGCGGACGGACCCGATCAGCACCACCAGATCCAAATTCCGATAGTCGTCCTTCAGCTCCTGCTGGATTTCATACGCGTTGTTTTCGTAAATGTCGAAGATGATCAGCTGTTTCGGCTGATGCGCGGCGATCTGGCGGCATAGCTCGCTGCCGATCGATCCGCCGCCGCCGGTGACAAGCACCGTTTTGCCGTGGATGAACGAGAACACCTCGGTCATATCGGCTTTAATCGGTTCGCGTCCCAAGAGGTCCTCGACCGCAACATCCTTCATGGCGCTGACCGAAATCTGTCCGGTAATCAGTTGATAGATGCCGGGAAGCTGCTTGAGCTCACAGTTTGTCTCGCTGCAGATGCTGAGGATGTCACGCTTCTGCTCCGCAGTTGCGCTCGGGATTGCAAGATAGATCTTGTCGATATGATACTTGTCGACGCTTGCAAGAATATCGTCTCGATTGCCGACGATCGGCACGCCTTCCAGAAAACGGTTCTTCTTGTTCGGATCGTCGTCGATGATACAAACGACCGTGTCGGGCGTGTCGACGTTTGCGATCATATCCTTGAGGATCATCTGTCCCGCGCTGCCTGCGCCGATCAGCATGACATGCTTTTTATCGAGCCGGCTCTGCGCCAATTTTCTGCGTAGATAATCAAGAATGCGATAGGCGAAACGAACTCCGATCAAAAGTACCAACTGAATCAATGCGCCGCCGAAATAATAGGAGATCGGCATTCTGCGGAACAGCAACGAGATCGCAACTGCGTGCAGAATCGAGAGTAAAACGGATGCCTCGACCGTACGCAGAAGCTCCCGCACGCTGATGTAGCGCCAAAGCGTGCGATACAGCCGGAACAGCCACAGCACGACGACGGAAACAACCGCATAGATCGGAATGAAGCGGGAAAACGCCTCGATATACTGCGTCTCGATACGCGAAAACACAAAGTCGAACCGCAGCCAGAGCGCAAGGAAGTATGAGACGCTGACCGCAACAAGGTCATAGACGCCCATCAACGCCGAAAGAAGCACCCATTGCTTCCTTCCGGCGGTATGCAGCTCTTGATTGGTTGATTCGTTCTTTTGCTTACTCATGATTCCCGACTCCCGATCGCGCCTGTCGGCGCGGCAATTCTGCGATTCCGTTGCGGTCGGAAAACGTCACAGCGCATTTTTTCGTTGCCTTCGGCATACGACGGGGTTTGATCCCCCTCGCATCTATGATATACGCTGTGTCCGCCGTCCGATTGCGGGGCGACAATGGCCGCGCACCGCCCGTTTCGGTTTCTTATTCTGCGTCCTTCAGAGAAGCTCCTTAAGACGCGCTTCGGTCTGTTCCATCGCGGCTGCCCACTCCTTCGGATACCGCCGTTTCGCGGTCCGCCACTCGGAATACCCGATGTCCGTGCCGTGAATATCGCTTCCCACGGCGACGATGGACCCTTTCCGCATCCATTCGCGAAGATATCCGCTTTGAAAGCGTTTCTTCAGCGAAGAAACATTGACTTGTCCTTTGACGCGATCAAAGGAAAACAGCATTTCGATCTGATCGCGATCGTATCGATCCACATGTGCGAGCACGATGCGGATGTCCCTGCGCTCGCTCAAGGCTTCGACGGAGTCGATCAGCCGCTCCGACCAATGCACAAACGGCATTTCCAGGAGCAACAGATCCGTCCCCGCAAGGCAGAGCTCCCGGATACGCGGCATCTGCTCAATCCCCTCAAATGCCAGTACCTCCGCACCGAGCAGGATTCTCGGATCGTCCTCTTTAAGCTGCGCCTTGAGTTCAAGCCAACAGCGCGCACGCTTTTCCAGAAAATGCTCCGCCGTGCTTTGATTGCCGTAGAAATGCGATGTCGCGCAAATCACGTCAACACCGGCTGCTTTCGCAAGCGCTACCTGTCGAAGCGAGGTTTCAAGCCCCTTGCTGCCGTGATCGCACCCCGGCAGAATATGTGCATGAAAATCGATCTCCGCCATGCCGTTTTCAGCGATCCGCGCTCTGCGACGAGTAGCCGTATTTGTACCCTTCGCCGTACTTATAGCCGTACTTGTAGCCGTACTTATAGCCGTACTTATAGCCGTACTTGTTGCCCTGTTTGAGGTTCAGGTCGTTGATAACAATTCCGCAGATATGGCTGCCTGCGCTCTGCAACGCGCTCTCCGCATCCGCAAGCTCCCGCTGTTTTGTGTGGTTGGAACGGATGACCAATACCATGCCGTCGGTCAAACGCGACACGATCTGCGCGTCCGCAACCTCGCCGACCGGCGGAAGGTCGATGATGATAAAATCATACTGCTGGCGAAACCGTTCGATTGCATTTTGAAATACGGCGGATGCCAGCATTTCCGACGGGTTCGGCGGGATCTTGCCGACCGGAATGATCGACAGTGCCAGTCCCTCTACATCGTATACATCGCATACGTCGACGCCGGCAATCAAATCGGAAAGACCGTTCTTTGTATGGATGCGCCAAAGACGCGCGACGTTCGGTTTACGCATGTCGCAGTCGATAAGCAGCGTCTTTTTGCCGAGCATTGCAAAGGAAACCGCGATGTTTGACGCCGTCAGGCTCTTGCCCTCGGACGGATTTGCGCTCGTGATGCCGAAGACCTTGCAGCCGCGCTCCCCCATTGAGGCGACGCTGTACATGAGGTTGGTACGCAGTTGGACATAAGCTTCGCGGATCGCGAACGAGCTGTTTGCCGTCAGGATCTTCTTGCGATTCTCGCGAATCTTCATGCGCTCCTGCTGTTTGCGTTCTTCGGGCGTCTGCTTCAGGGAGAGCTTCAATCCCTTTTTCTTGGTGTTCTTACTCATTGGTGATCTCCTCCCTCAACGATACGCTCCACGGTGTGATCTCCTCGCTGCCGATGATGATCATCGGAACCGTACCGATGATCGGACAGCGGCTGACTTTATGCACCTCCTCCGAGGTGTAGATCGTGGTATCGAGATAGGTCTTGAGGATAAAGAATGCCGCCGCCAAAGCAATGCCGGCCAGAATACCGATTACGATATTGCGGGTCAAATTCGGGCTGGATGCGGTTTTGGGCACAATTGCCCAGTCCACGATTTCAACGCCGCCCGCTTTGGTGATGCGCACGATCTCAGACGGCGCGTACTTTGCAAAGGTGTTGGCAATGGTTGCGGAAAGGATTGGATCGGTCGTCTTGACGTCCACCTCGATCAGCTTGGTGTTTGTCGGAACGGAAGCCGAGCAGAGCTTGCCGAGCGAAGCGGTGGTAATTCCGTATTCCGCATATTCCGGATGCTCCGCGTTAAAGCGCTCCGCAATGACGTCGAGCACGGAATTGCTTTTCACGATGACCTGATAGGTTTTGATCAGGTTGTCCGCCGCCGCCAGATCGCTGCTGGTGATCGTACCGCTCTGCTGCTGCTTTTCGGTGTTGCTCGTGTAGATATACATCGAGGTGTACGCCGTGTATTTTTTCTTGACGAAAAACCGTGTAAACGCCCCGACCAAGATGCCCGCGACGAGACCGGCAATCAAGATATAGATCCATTTCGAGAGCAGAATCTGAAAGACATCCGCCAGATTGATCTCGATTTCATTGTTGTCCCTGCTTACCCGTTCCAAATTCCCAAATTCCTTTCTGTCAAATAACGAAGCCGACGGTATTCCCTCGAATGTACCGCTCGGACGAAACGTTTTTCTGCCGTTTTGACGCGACATTTGCCAAATATGCATACTAAGAACAGAGTACTGCATACTATAAGACGATGTCATTATACAACAAACCCGGCAATCCGTCAACCGCATAGCAGAAACTGTCAATCATTTTTTTCTGCTCTGAAAACCGTTTGAAAAAATGTCCCGTTACAACGGCTATTATAGCATATTATACCCGGCCCACATCAAAACAATCGAATTTTCGTTCATAAACCGTTTTTTTGTTTTCATAATATATTGTTTCTTTCGATGGATATGCGCGAATGCTTGTCCGCAACAATCTGCGCCGATTCGCATATGAACGGTTGCGCAGGCGCGCCTTGTATGCTATAATAATTAAAATATGTTTTCTTCCCAATCTGAATCAGCAAAGGAGCAAAGACGATGGCAACCTTCATTTCCGAACCTTCACGCACCTTTAACGAGTACCTATTGATTCCCGGCTACTCCTCCTCGGAATGCATCCCGGCAAATGTCTCGTTGAAAACGCCGCTCGTGAAATACCGCCGCGACGAAGAACCGACGCTCAGCCTGAACATCCCGCTCGTCTCCGCAATTATGCAGGCGGTTTCTGATGACCGAATGGCAGTAGCTCTCGCCACGCAGGGCGGCGTCAGCTTTATTTACGGCTCACAGTCGGTCGAAAGCGAAGCTGCGATGGTCAAACGTGCCAAAGACTACAAGGCGGGTTTCGTGCGCAGCGATTCAAACCTCAAACCCGATCAGACGCTTGCGGACGTGATCGCTCTGCGCGAAAGGACCGGTCACTCCACGATGGCGGTCACCGAGGACGGCACGCCGGAAGGACGGCTCGTCGGCATCGTAACCAGCCGCGACTACCGTGTCTCCCGCATGGCGCCCGACACCCGCGTGGACACATTCATGACGCCGCTCAAAAAGCTCATCTGCGCGCCGGAAGGTGTCTCCCTGCGTGAAGCGAACGATATCATCTGGGATCACAAGCTCAATCAGCTGCCGGTCGTGAATGCAAAAGGACAGCTTTGCCACTTCGTCTTCCGCAAGGATTACGATTCTCACAAGCAAAATCAGAACGAGCTTTTGGACGATCATAAACGCTATGTCGTCGGCGCGGGCATCAACACACGCGACTATGAGACCCGCGTTCCCGCGCTGATCGAGGCAGGCGCGGATGTGCTGTGCATTGATTCGTCCGAAGGTTTTTCGGAATGGCAAAAGCGTACGCTTGCTTGGATTCGCTCCCGCTACGGCGACGCGGTCAAAGTCGGCGCAGGCAACGTGGTCGACGCCGAAGGCTTCCGTTTTCTTGCAGAGGCAGGCGCGGACTTTGTCAAGGTCGGCATCGGCGGCGGCTCCATCTGCATCACGCGCGAAACCAAGGGCATCGGCCGCGGACAGGCGACCGCGCTGATCGACGTTTGCAAGGCGCGCGACGCGTACTTTGCGGAAACCGGTGTCTATGTACCGGTCTGCTCTGACGGCGGCATCGTCTACGATCACCATGTCACGCTCGCGCTTGCAATGGGCGCAGACTTCATCATGCTCGGCCGGTACTTCGCACGCTTCGATGAGAGCCCGTCCAACAAAGTCAACATCAACGGCACATATTATAAGGAATACTGGGGTGAAGGTTCCGCCCGCGCGCGCAACTGGCAGCGGTACGATCTCGGCGGCGACAAAAAGCTGTCGTTCGAGGAGGGCGTCGATTCCTACGTGCCCTACGCGGGCTCCCTGCGCGACAACGTGGCGCTGACGCTTTCGAAGGTCAAGTCCACCATGTGCAACTGCGGCGCGCTGACGATTGCGGACTTCCAGAAGAAGGCAAAGCTGACGCTCGTCTCCGCAACCTCCATTGTCGAAGGCGGCGCACACGACGTCATCCGCAAGAACACAACCGAGGCGATCCGCTCGTAAATGGGTTTTGTTTATGAGAAGGAACTGCCGATTTCTCATCTCCATTCTGCTTGTTCTCATGCTGCTTGCAATACCGGTGATGTCGGCATTTGCAGAAGAAGCGGAAGATGAACTCGGAAAATCATTGGACACATTCATTGCCGAACATGAGAGCACGACGGCAGGCGTTGCCGTTGCCGTTTTTGACGAAAACACGGTTCCTTACGAAAAATATGCCGGATATGCCGATATCGAAAACGGCTTGCCCGTGACGGAAGAGACGGTTTTTGAATGGGGAAGCACCTCAAAACTATTGGTCTGGGTCAGTGTGATGCAGCTCTGGGAACAGGGCTTGCTCGATCTTGACGCCGATATCCGGACCTATCTGCCGGACGGTTTTCTGACCAATCTTCACTATGAAACGCCCGTCACGATGCTGCATCTGATGAACCACCGCGCGGGGTTTCAGGAAACGCTGTCCGATATCATGCTGCCCGTCGACGAGCCGGTTCTCCCGCTCGAAGAAGCGTTGCGTCGGCATGAACCCGCTCAGGTTTACGAACCCGATACCGTCACCGCCTATTCCAACTGGGGCACGGCTTTGGCGGGTTATATTGTCGAATGCATCAGCGGTGAACGTTTTTTCGATTATGTACATGCGCATATCTTTCAGCCGTTGAACATGACGCATACGGCGCTTGCGCCAAATCTGTCCGACAACGTATGGGTACAGGAACAACGCCGAGCACTGCAATGCTATACGCCGGATGGAACGCTGATTCCAAACTGTCAGTATAACATCCCGATATATCCGTGCGGCATGTGTACCGGAACGCTATCCGATCTTTTGACTTTCGGGCAGGCGCTGTTGAATGAGAACTCTCCGCTGTTTCAGCACAGCAGCACCTGCACAGTATTGTTTACCCCGTCCGATCACTATCCAAATACCGACTTGCCGCGCAACTGCCACGGGTTTTGGTATGCGCTTCATGAAAACGATGTCTCTGTTATCGGACATAGCGGCAATACTAACGGATGTTCTTCTTCCTTATTGCTGAATCTCGAAAGCGGATATGGCTTTGCAGTCATGACGAACCAGCAGTATGAAACCATATTCAACATAGATCTATTGGAAAGCGTGTTCGGTTCCTTTCGATCCAATCTCAATTCCGTCCTGCCGAAAGGCATCTATCGCACCTCACGTACCATTCTGAAAGGACCGATGAAGTTGTATTCCGCCGTCAGCTACTCCACATTCTCAGAAGATGATTTAAAATGGTACTGGCTGACAGACAAAGAAAATGACGCCGTTATCCATTGGCAATCCTCGGATTCTTTCAGGATCCCTGTCACAACCCTAATTCTGGAATGGGGGTTATTGCTTCTGCTGGCAGCGGCTGTTCTGTTTTCACTTTTTTATCTGCTTGCCTGTCCGATCGGCGTGTTGACCCGTCGGATCCGGAAGTCTGTTCCGAAAAAAGATGCGCGCCGTCCGTTGAGATGCATTGCATCAGCGCTGCAGCTCCTGCTGATTGGATTGATCGCCTATGTTGTGATACAGGACATTCGCTGGGCGCCTTCCCGCACCTATCAATGGTGCTTTGCCGCTATAGGCGTAATCGGGGTTCTGATGCTTGTTCTGACCGGGCTTCTGCTGTTCCGCCGCGGCGCGCGAACAAAAGGAGCGAAAGCGCTGAATGTACTGAACATTGTTTTCCTGTTCAGTTCCGTTTTGAACATCCTATATTGGCAGTTATTCGCCTTTTGGGCGCTGTGACAAAGCCGTTCCGTTGTCCTCAGTGTTTTGCAGAATACAGTCGAAACGATCTGCCCGAAATCCGGAGAAAAGCAAACAGGGCTTTGCGGCATAAACCGCAAAGTCCTGTCTTTGTATATCCGTTATTTCCGGTGGTTCAAACACAGCCCCGCCTTGTTCAGCGCCAATACGATCGGCGGCACGACGGCAAGGTGCAGGAGAATTCCGGGCCAAGCCTTGATGAAGCCGCCCGCAAGGAACATATCGAAAGTAAACGCATTGCCAGCAAGCCCGAGAAGCGCCCATTTTGCGACGCCCCAGACGACGCGCCCGACAAGCATTGCGGCGATCAGCGTGACGAAAACACTCCAAGGCTTTCGCGGCAGTGCACGATAAAGCGCGCCGGCTACCGTACCGTAGGTTGCAAGCTCCAACGCCATCACAACCGCATCCGGATACAGCGCAGGCATGCCGAACAGCACCGAACGCAGCACCGGCGCGATCAGCCCGACCGCAAGCCCCCACGGCCATCCGCACAGAAACCCGCACAGAAACACCGGAATGTGCATCGGACTCAGCATCTTGCCGATCACCGGAATCTGTCCCGTTAAGAACGGCAGCATCATGCACAGTGCCAGACACAGCGCAGCATAGATCATGCGCTTGATATGAATACTCATCGGTTTCCCCTCCGTTCTGTCCGCATCATACCATACCGCGCCCGCCTGCGTCAATGAAAATGGCGGGACAAGTCTTTCCCGCCGAATTGTTTACAGCAAAAAGACCAGGTTCAAGCCGACAAGCCCGCCGCCGATCAGAAAGCAGAGGATCGACAGCAGATGACCGAGGTATTGCTTCAGGAGAATCGCGACGAAGTTGAACAGTCCAATCCCGATAAGAAAGGTACCGAGCCAGCCGACAAACGACCATGCGCCGGTGCCGTCCAACCGTCCCGCCGAAGCGGCAATCCACGCAATCCATGCGATCATAGGTCCGCACAGCGCTGCGATGCCGAGCACCGTCATGAGCTTGTACCCGATGCCCGCCTGTACACTGCATCCGCCGCAGAAGAAAAGTATGCCGCCGCACCCTTGGGCGGCAGCATACGCAGGTTTCATTTCATATCCGTAATCGGCAGCGATCCTTATTGACCGTCCATGTCCATATACCGCGCGCGATTGAAGCAGTCTCTGAGATCGACGACGTTCTCCCCGTCGTCCCTTGTTTTCTTGCCTGCCTTGCGAATGTTCAGAAACAGCGCAAGCGCCAAGCATACCACGATGAATACCATGAACGGAATGAACAGTTGACCGAACATTTTGACGCCTCCTTTTCTGTCTCAATCGGTTACTTTCCTTACCTTGTGCCTACAGTATAGCATGCAGCCGCATGCAAATCCATATCATTCCTTGCGAATTATCCGCATTTATTTGGGTGCTTTTGCGAAAATAAACAAGTAAAGAGCATATCGGTTCTCCGTTTATGAGCCAATACCGTTCGTTTGCGTACGGCTGTCGTTCAGTATGTCCTTTGACAGCCGCAGGAATCGCACTGATAACGGAGCTTCTTGCTTCTCTTGCCGACACCCGCCGTCATATTTTGTCCGAACGTACCGCGGATCGGCGCAGGCGAAAACGAATTGACCGCCGCTGCGGTGTTCAGTACATAGCTGTCTGTCGGCTCCTCGGGCAGCACATGCCATCCGTCCGCCTTCCCGCACTTAGGACAGGCTGCGGGAATCTTCTTTTTGAATAAGCTCATTTTTTAAGCTCCTTTCTGCCGGATGCTTATCTCATCCTCTGTTTACAGTTTAGCACTGGTTTCCGAATTTTTCCATTCAAATTCTTCGGAAATAGCAAGTCGTAAATCGGTATTTTCACACCTTTATGCCGTTCTGTTCCGTCAAAAAAGAGGGAAAAGTTTACCCCCTTTCCCTCTTGTCCGCACGATTCTTATTTGAAATATCTCTCCAGGAGGCCCTTCAGCGCCTTGCCGTGTCTTGCCTCGTCGCGGGCCATTTCGTGAACGGTAAATCGTTTCGCTTCGCTCACGATTTTGGAGGACTTCATAGAGAGAATACTTCCTTTCTCATACCATATTATGAAGGACTTTCCAATTAGAACGCACGCAAATAGCGCTGTTTTTTGCTTGCAGCATCTTTTAAAATACGCGAAATACTGTTATACTATTTATAAATAAGGCGGTACAATATAATACGCATATTATTGGAGGACGAAAAATGAGTTTTTGTGTAAATTGCGGTGCAAAACTCGATGATGATTCACATTTTTGCGATAAGTGTGGCAGCCCTGTTAAATCCGCTCAAATCCAGCCAACCATCACAAGGGCTGTTCCTATGCAGTCCTCAAATAACAGATTATTTTGTCCAAGATGTCATAGTTATAATATTACAACTCAAACCTTTCAGGAACAAAAACAATCTGTAACAACTGGTGTTTCATCTACAAATCTTAGAGAAAAACGGCATGGCTTTATTTGGTGGCTATTTGTTGGATGGTGGTGGATGATTATCAAAGGCATTCTGTGGGTTATAGCTTTTATTCCGATGGCATTGATTCGTGCTGGAAGAAAGCGGAAATATGTTGGAACAACCAAGACAGTGAATACTACAGTGAATAGTATCCAGTATAGGGTAATCTGTACATGTCACAGTTGCGGTAATACTTGGCAATTGCAATAACTTAATGATTTGAGGAGGAAAACAATGTTTTGTAGAAACTGTGGTCATATACTGAAAAGTGATAGCCGTTTTTGCCCAAATTGCGGGCTTCCTATTGATACTGCTGACCAAGGTGTTTCAAATAATGGTGTTATATCTGATGAGGTAACAGTTGGCGCTCCTCCGCAAAATACTGTGATTGAAATACCTAATGCAAATCCACCTCAGGTCAAAAAAAAGAAAGTATCAGGATTGTCAATTGCAGCATTTGTCCTTGCATTAACTGTGATTTTATGTCCTATCGCTCTGATTCTTGCTATTATCGACCTCATTGTCAATAAAGGCAAGAAACATGTCTTTTCAATCATTGCGATAGTGATTAGTATTCTCTTTATCATCAGCTGGTCGTTTGGTACGATTATGATGAAATCTGACAGTTACAATACTAATACTTCTTCAACCACATATAGCCCAAAAGCTACAAAGGCTGTTTCCGTAACACCAAAGCCCACACCCACGCCCTATGCAACAGAAGCTCCAATTATCCATGAAATCGGTGAAACTGTTGTTTTCGACGATATTGAAGTCACTATAAACAGCATTACTTTTTCTGCGCATGCTGGTGGATTCAATCAACTTCAAAAAGCTGATTCTGGAATGATTAACTGTGTTATAGACATTGATGTTAAGAATCTCACAACAAAATCGTTAGATTTAGGAAATGACTGGCCCAAATCAGGCACGTATTCATTCAAGCTAATATCTGATGGGGAAAACGAATATTTGGGAAACTATTATACTTATAGAGATTTTTTCTATGCAAATAGTTCTATACCAGCAAAGGGAACACTTAAAAACAAAAAGCTAAACTTTATTGTTCCCATAGAATTGAAAGACGATAACAGTACCATTGAATTGCGTTTATCATATAATTCAATTTGGAAAGATGGACTGGTCATTTGGAAACTTAGATAATAGAAAAGCAGGGAAGCCCCTGCTTTTCTACTAAATTAGCCGCGCATGTGCTCACCAAAAAAGGTCAATTTTGCGTCTTTTTCGGTCTTTGTTGTCAGAAAAGGTCAACAAAAGGTCAATCGAATATTGAAGGTGTAGTTGCAAAGAAAAGAGGGAAGGTTTTTCCTTCCCTCTCAAAAAGTCCCTAACTATGGGCGTTTTGCTTATTTGAAGTATCTCTCCAAAAGCCCTTTCAGCGCCTTGCCGCGCCGCATACTGTCAATATGCCTTTTCGAAGCCGCAGTTATCGCAATGATAACGGATCTTTTTGCTCTTTTTGCCCATAGTGCCCGTCAGGTTCTGTCCGAACGTGTTGCGGATCGGTGCGGGTGAAAAAGGATTTACTGCCGATGCGGTATTCACATAGTCCTGCGAAGTTTCCGCAGGCAATACACGCCAACCGTCAGATTTTCCGCATTTGGGGCATGCCTTGGGCGGATTCTTGGCTCCAAATATAAGCATCACGGTTTTCCTCACTTTCTCTGATTCTGTATCAAGTATACCGCTCTACGCGTATGATATCAACCGTCTTTTCCGCGAATTAAGGATCGTTATTTCGTAAAATGCGCGAGATAATCGCACAGAAACAGGATCCGTCGTCTGACCGTTCCTTTTGAATCGCGCCTTTCCGGGCTGCTTATTTGAAGTATCTCTCCAAAAGGCCTTTCAGCGCCTTGCCGTGTCTTGCCTCGTCGCGCGCCATCTCGTGGACGGTGTCGTGAATGGCGTCGAGGTTCAACGCCTTCGCACGCTTAGCGAGGTCCGTCTTGCCTGCGGTCGCGCCGTATTCGGCTTCCACGCGCATTTCGAGATTCTTCTTGGTGGAATCGGTGACGACTTCGCCGAGGAGCTCCGCGAACTTCGCCGCATGCTCGGCTTCTTCCCATGCCGCCTTTTCCCAGTAGAGACCGATTTCCGGATAGCCCTCGCGGTGCGCGACGCGCGCCATTGCAAGATACATGCCGACTTCAGTGCATTCGCCCTTGAAGTTTGCGCGCAGATCTTCGAGGATGTCTTCGGGAACGCCCTGTGCGACGCCGACGACATGCTCTGCCGCCCAAACCATTTCTTCCTTCACTTCGTTGAACTTGGACGCCGGCTGATGGCAAACCGGGCATTCCTGCGGCGGCGTTGCGCCTTCATGAACGTAACCGCAAACACTGCAAATCCACTTTTTGATCATGTGTAGAAACCTCCGTATTTCATTTGTAAACTGAATTTACAAAAATATTTTACCGCATCCTCCGCGCCGCGTCAATCGCGGATTGCGATTCTTCGCAACTTTTTCGCAGGTTGTTCGAAATGCTTTCCACGCTTGCAAATCGCGGAGCGGTATGGTACCCTATGATTGAATCAATTTTCGCCGAGCGACGGCAATTTCGGGAGATCCATGAACGAACACACCCTGTCAAACGGAATATCCGTACCGTACATGCTGTTCGGCTCCTTTCAGATGAAAGGACCGGATACGATGTCCGATGTCGTGCACAGCGCCGTCGAAAGCGGCGTCACGGGATTCGATACGTCGCCGAGCTATCATACCGAACGCGCGGTTGCCGATGCAATCCGGCGGGAGACGGCGAACGGACGCATGTCACTCGGCGATTTTTGGGTGCAATCGAAGATCGATATCTGGCAGATGATTGTATACAAGGGCGCGGTGCGCGACTGCGCGCTGGAGTATATGGAACGCGCGGGAATCGCGTATTGGGATACGCTGCTGATACACTGGCCGCAGCCGGATTATTTGATTCCGACGTGGAAAGCAATGGAAACCCTGTATCGGGAGAAGCGCGTGCGCAGCATCGGGGTCTGCAACTTCACGCTGCGCCATTTCAAGCGTCTTATGGACAGCGATATCACCATGCTGCCGCACATATGCCAGAATGAGATTCACCCGCTGAACACCGAGCCGGAGCTTTCCGCGTTTTGCAAAGAACACGGCATTCTTTTGGAAGCGTACAGTCCGCTGTGCCGCATGCTGCCTGCCGTCAAGGACGATCCCGTCATCCGTTCGCTTGCCGCATCGTACGGCGTTTCCCCCGCGCAGCTGATGCTGCGCTGGCACATCGAGCACGGACGTGTGCCGATCGTAAAGACGGACAATCCCGCGCGCGCACGGGAGAATGCGAACGTCCTGTCCTTCTCGCTGCTGCCGGAAGACACGGAAAAAATCGATGCGCTGGATCGGCGATTCAAAATCTTTCTGGGCTCGCGATGCTGCCCGGGCTATTGAGGAGGGAACCGCATGAAACCGATGCAGAAAACCCGGTTCCCGCGCTTTCACGGTGCGAAAGAGATCGTTCCGCTCGTGCTTGTCGCGCTGCTTCTGCTCGCGGTGTGCGCCGTGTTTGCGCTGTTGCGGCTGTGGGGGCTGCTGATCGCCTGGATCGCACTGCTTGCGGCAGCAGTCGTTCTCGTGCTGCTTGCGCGGCGCGCTTATTTCGAATGGCTTGCCGAAGAAAAGCCGAGCAACTATTTTCACGACTTCGGCAAGCGAAATATGAACGCGCTCGCCGTCGGTTCGACCAAAGCCTGGCGCTTTCTGAACACCGACGGTTTGGGGGACCGGCTGTACCCCTGCCTCACCTACCGTCGCTCGCTGACAATGGATCTCGAAACGCTCAAAACCTTTCACAGCCACGTCCGCCCGGGCGGTTACGTGTTCCTGTTTATCGATTGGAAAGAGATACAAAAAATCGACGAAACGATCTATGCGCGCGATTGGAAGTACGCAAATCCGCTCTCCTTCCTCGCGCTGGACGTCAAAAGCAACGATATCACCAAGAAGGAACCGCTGCTGTACGATACCGGATTTCTGTTCGGGTATGTACTCCGATCCGTTCCGAAACGGCTCGGGCTTTGCTCCCGCACCGGTTGGCGGCGATCAAACCGCACAGGCAACAGTATCGACGCTGCACGTGTGCAAGCCTTGGCCGAGCGGCTTCAAGGCGCTGTGCAATTCTGCCGCGAACGCGATCTCAAGCCCGTTCTGCTGCTCTTGAGCGGCGACGCCGAGACGAATCGGGCAAACGAGCTGCTCTCGGCGCAGCTTGCGGAATGCGCCTTCCCTGTGCGCGACGCGCAGGAGCTGAACGCGTTGATTGGGTCGATGCTTTCGGACGCATCCCCGATCGTTTCTTGACACCGCCACGCGCGGGTGGTATCATATCAATGTTTCCCGGGTCTCCGTAGCTCAGCAGGATAGAGCATTCGCCTCCTAAGAACAAGTTGGGTTGTTCGAGAAGAGTGCATAAAAAGTGAATATGTCTCCGTACCTCAGCAGGATAGAGGGCCCGCCTCCTAAGCGGGAGGCCTGTCCGATAAAATTGCATATGTCTCCGTAGCTCAGCAGGATAGAGCATTCGCCTCCTAAGCGAAAGGCCGCGCGTTCGAATCGCGCCGGGGACGCCAGAAAAAGCCCTAAATTAGGGCTTTTTTCTTTTCCAAAAAGTTAGTCAAAAAACTTGACTAACTTTTTTTAGTCAAAATCGAGTCCCGACTCACCTCCTCTATTTGTGCTCATTTTGCCTCGATTTTTGGTTTTGACTAACTTTTGACTAACTTTTGAAATAAAACGCATTTGATTTCTGTTCAAAAAGCCCATGAAATCTGCTTTTCTCATTTTCCGCTTTTCCCCTTTCTGTCCATTGATTCCATACAGTCCATAATGCACATTTTCAGTCCATCCGTTCAGGATTTGTTGGTTTTTGAGTGCTTCGTTGGATTGATAAGTGAAGGGCAAAAACAACGCCCCGATACCTTGACAATCGAATAACCAGTTTCGGGTAACAGCAGAATGATACTTCCGCCTTGAACGCATCACAGCATTGGGCGGCCCGGCGGGATGCGGGGGTTCGTGAGAACATGCGCGAGAACGGCGGCTCGAAACGGCACTTTTATCATAAAGAACTGAGGAAAAAGGAATGACAAAAGTGATCGCAATCGTGAATCAAAAGGGCGGCGTTGCAAAAACGACAACCGCCATCAACGTCGGCGCAGGTCTTGCAAAGCACGGAAAACGGGTGCTGCTGATCGATCTGGACGGACAAGGCAATTTGAGCCGTGGGCTGGGATGCAAAGCAAAAGGACGCAGCCAGTATACCATCAGAGACGCGCTGTTCAATATTCAGATGGGCATCCCCACCGCCCCTGACAAGGGAATCTTGAAAGCAAGGTTTGACCCGGTTTGTGTCATGCCCTGCAATATTCAGATCGATGCGTTTGCACTCTCCCTGAAGGAAGATCCGAATAGACAACGTACTATGTCAAGGAACTGTCCACGGTCAGACCGTATGTGGTGGACGGTCTCGTTCACTCCGTCATTGTTGTGGTAAGTGAAACAACCACGCTTGAACTGGAGAACGAAACAGCAAAAGGCGCAATCCGCGTTTTAAAGACAGCGTATGTTCTGACCGGCACGACCGCATCCAATACGGAATACGGTCAGCTCCACTCTCCGAAGTACGAGGTC
>JAEEGL012247129.1_pt1 | contig 57891 bp, 58 predicted proteins | sample 9134231 | NCBI WGS metagenome assembly JAEEGL01 (sample SAMN16246548, study PRJNA631951) | gut metagenome | biome: gut microbiome; feature: rumen; material: fiber-attached | host: Bos | place: Iran: Karaj | collected 2018-10
AAGCTTATGAACTCGGAAAGATAATGCTGATATTTGAGTATCTTATTCCAAATCTAATGGGTCCAATGATTGCAAAATCAGGTTTCCGGGAAACAAAACTTTACGAGTTCATAACAAGGAAATATGGTGGAAAAGATATAGGACTTCCAGATATTGTTGACCCGGGAAAGCCAAATGATCCGTTTGATGGCGAAAAGCCAAATGATCCAAACAATCATAACAACAATGAAAATCTGAAGGATAACAACACCGGAAATGATGAAAATCTGAAGGATAATAATTCAGATAACACATCAGGAAACAACTCAGAAAATAACCAGTCAGAGGACTTGACAAATGATAACCAAAGATTAGAAAATGATGAGTTCTGGAAGGTTGCATTTAAAAAGTATGACAATGATGTTATTGAAAAAATAAGGCCATTTGGAGAAGATGGAAAAGCATTAATAGAAATCTATGAAAAAGAGGGAAGAATAGATGAAATCATAGATATAATCAATAAGTTGCCGGAGGAAGACGTAGAACAAGGCATACATTTGATGATAGATTATCTTGATGATGCAGTCGAACTGTTGAAGAATGGAGAGAGTGTTGAAAGTGTAAAAGCATTATTTGAATTTGAAATAAAAGCGGGGCATGAAATAATTAGTCATATATCAAAAATTGAGTACGGAAACGATAGTCTGTCTAGAGCCGCTATAGAGTATAGAAAAAATAACAGAATAACTAGTCCTAGAAGGAATGTTTGTTCAATTGAATATATTGATCTTGAAGGAAAAATAGTGCAGAAATCTTTTTGTAGTAATAATTCTAATCATGCTGAGGAGATAATGATAAATTATTTAAAAACGGAGAACATACCCGGAAAAAATTTAATTCGATTATTTACAGAAAGAGAACCTTGTGTTGAAATTATGACTAATCTCGGACATAATTGTACTATGCGCATTGTTGAATATTCGCCAAATGTAGAAGTAACATATGCTGTTGATTATGGAATTAATAAATCTGATGGATTAAATGCAAGGATTGAATTAAAAAAAATATTAGAAAAATTATTGGAGTGAGACAATGTGAAGTGGCATAATATGTTAAGATTCTCAGATATGAAAGTAGATTGTTATTATGGTAGAAGAGATTATTGTCTGCAAGAGGAAAAATAAATGAAATGTTTTAAGATGCTTTAATTAGAAAATTGGAAATAAAACCTTTTTTGTATAATTTTAGCTTAAGGTATAATAAAAATGTTTAGATAACATGAGTGAATAATTTGTTCTTGTAGAAAGCACAAAAAAGTCAAAAATAAGAGGGACTGTTAGTTAGTCAAGTATTAAAGTATTATGAAAGGAAAAGTATATGGTGATTTTTGTAATTTGAATTTGACAAAGATTATTATATAACATGTTAAAAAATATGGAAGAAGCAATAAAAAATTATTTTATAAAGATGAAGAATTATCCGGACTATTATAATAATGATGATTTTAGTGATGTTTGCGAAGATATTCTTATATATCTAAAACAAAAAAAATATATGATAGACAGAAAAGAAAACACTTCTGTTGAATTGTTGGAAAAAGAATTGGGATATAAATTGCCAACTGAAATAGAAATATATATAAATTATTGTTGGCATCCAAGCATATGTGGCTATTATGGCTCAAGCGAGTGTATTGTATTGTTCCCAGTTTTAAAAAAACAAGGGGATAGTAGTGATGATATTTTAAAGTATCAAGATGGCATATTAACAATGGTGAAAGAATGGGAAAAAAATGGATGTGTAAATAAATATATACCTATAGGATGGCTAGGATATTCTGGCAGCTTTGTTTTATATGAGATAAATACATGCCATATTTATTTGGAAGATTACGATGTTGATGGAAAAGTTTTGGAACAACCAATTGCTAATTCACTTAAAGAACTAATTATGAATTTAAAAATAGGTAATTAACCTAAATTATTCATTAAGCAAATTTGAAATTATATTTTAGCTTCATGCGTTAAAATTTAACTTTTTACCTTTTAATTGATGCAATGTTATCCACAAAAGGGCATAGTATCTCTGTGGTTTTGTTTACATTAATTTTTAGTTTGTCAAAGTGCATTTTTACTGTTATTCCAGCTGAACTTTCAGTTTGCTTATATTGTTTAAAGTCTCATAGAATTCATTCTTATAAGGGCAGCTACTGCACAGTTTAAATGTTATATATCGTGCTGAACGAATTGCTTTTGCAGCAATTTTCAGCAGTTTTAAACGGACGGTATCAATGCGTTGTTTACGCATGTTTGCAGATAACGCCAATCGTCTAAATCAATTAAATGTGTTATAAGCAAGTGCAAAAGGAAAAATAGGAGATATCGAGATAGATTTAGAGTGTATAAGCGGAAAATTTACAAAAAATAATTATTTTAATAAAGGAAACTTTGAACCACCTCAGCCAGAGGATTATTATTATGAAGGTCCAATCCCTGAATTTACGAATCATACAGAACAGAAAATAATAGAGTACTTAAGAATTGTAATTGAAGAACATTATAATACTTATGGTGAAGTTGAATTGGTATCTGAAAGAGCTTTCTGTGATAATTGTTGTGCAGTGGTGGATATGTTTGAAAAAGAATTTCCCAATATAAAAATAGTTAGAGTTGAAATAAAGAAATAACCAGATGGAACAACTAAAACTGCTTTCTAATAACGGTAGTTTACCTTTAGCATATTTGGAATTTATGGATTTTTACGGAAATGGTAATAATGGAGATTTTATGCGAGGTGACTCGTGTTTTATGGATGAGATTTTTTATTTAAAAGAAGGTGCAGTTGAATTATTAGAAGATAATCAATCAAATAGGTAATTATCAGTTGATGAAGGTGTAGAAACAGTAACTAAAGCAGCACAAGATAATGAAACAATTCCAAGTACAAAGATTACTAAAGTAAAATCAAAAAAGAAAGCATTAATTGTCACTTGGAAAAAAGTCAAAAATATAAAAGGATACCAGTTACAGTATTCAACAAATAAGATTTTTAAAAAGGCAAAAACACTTAATTTAAATAACAAAAAGACAACAAAGACAATTATAAAACTTAAAAAATCTAAAAAATATTATTTAAGAATCAGAATATACATAATTTCCGAAAGCAAAAACAAAAAAAAATCAGATTGGCAAGTAACAAAAATTAAAAAAATAAAGTATAATAAAAAAATCAAAAAAGCACTTGATTTAATTTTTAATTAGTGCTAGGATTGTGTCAATAAGTTAAACCGTTGATCGGGAGTAAGTAGTCGCTAGGGACGCTTTTCAGAGAGTTGATGGGTGGTGTGAATCAACAAGCTATCGGTGATGAATGGACCTGAGAGGGCAACTTGAAACCGGAATTATTCGGAAGTAGACGTTGACGGAGCCTTACCGTTACAGAAGGTAGCATATGTTGGTATGTGAATGAGTGAATGTGATACACATTAAATTGGGTGGTACCGCAGAAGTTGATTTTTATAGCTTTTGTCCCTTTGCAGGGACAAAAGCTTTTCTTTTTTTCTGAATACTTCACACAAAATCTTTCACTTATTCATAAAAAGGAGGTAATTATGAACACAACATCATTTGACCAGGTTAAAAGTTTCATATCTGAGTACAGTATGATTCCTGTTTGCAAAGAAATCTACTCAGATGTAATTACACCAATTACATTACTCAGAAAAATGGAAGCTTTTGACAAAAATTTCTTTTTACTTGAATCTGTGGAAGGTGAGAAAAGATGGGCAAGATATTCATTTGTAGGATATTCACCTGTACTTATGGTTTCTTGCAAGAACCACAAAGTAACAATCAAAAGCGGAGAAGTAGAGCATGTAGTTGAAAAAGAAGGCATGGACGCTTTAAGAGATCTTTTAAATAAATATAAGTCACCAAAGATTCAAGGTCTTCCAACTTTTACAGGAGGATTTGTAGGATATTTCAGTTACGAAATGATTTCTTACGCTGAGCCAAAGCTAAATATCAAAGAAAATGACATCGATGATTTTCAGTTAATGCTTTTTGATAAAGTTTATGTATTTGATCATTTAAAACAAAAAATAATCGTAATTGCAAATATGAAAGCAGAAGACGGATTGCAGGGATACAACGCAGCATTACTTGAAATCGAGAAAATGATTTCTCTTATTCAGGATGATTTCAGACCTGCAAATACTCCATCTCAGCAGAATGTACACTTTACATGCAATGTTTCTAAAGACGAGTATTGCGAGATGGTTGAAAAGACAAAACACCACATCAAAGAAGGTGACATTTTTCAGGGAGTTATCTCAAGAAAATTTGAAGCTGAATACAACAGCAGCCTGATAAATCCTTACAGAGTGCTTAGAACAACAAACCCATCACCTTACATGTATTATTTACAGATGGACAAAATACAGATAGCAGGTGCTTCACCTGAAACATTGATCAAAATGGTGGATGGAAAGCTCACAACATTCCCGGTTGCAGGAACAAGACCACGAGGCAACACTTACACCGAAGATGTGGAACTTGAAAAAGAACTTTTAGCTGATGAAAAAGAACTTGCAGAACACAATATGTTAGTTGATCTTGCAAGAAATGATATCGGTAAAATTGCAAAATGCGGTAGTGTATACGTTGAAGAATATATGCAGATTCATCGATTCTCAAGAGTAATGCACATAGCTTCAACAGTTTGTGGAGAGATTAGAGAAGAATTTGATGCATGCGATGCTATTTCAGCATTACTTCCGGCAGGCACATTATCAGGTGCTCCAAAGTTTAGAGCCTGTGAGATAATTGACGAGCTCGAAAAACAGCCTAGAGGAATATACGGAGGAGCAATCGGATACATTGATTTATCCGGAAATTTGGATGTATGTATTGCCATACGAACTGCAGTCAGAAAAGATAACAAAGTAACAGTTCAGGCAGGTGCAGGAATAGTTGCAGACAGCGTTCCTGAAAACGAATATATGGAATGTGCTCACAAAGCAGGAGCTGTAATAGACGCAATTCAAAAGGGAAGTGAGGTGAGTAACTGATGGTACTATTAATTGATAATTACGACAGTTTTTCATACAACCTCGTTCAGTTAGTTGGCGAGTTATCTGACGGAAATGTTAAAGTAGTCAGAAATGACGAAATCACAATTGACGAAATAAGAGAGTTAAATCCGGACAGCATCATCTTATCGCCTGGTCCCGGAAAACCAGTGGATGCAGGAATTTGTGAAGATGTAGTCAGAGAATTAAAAGGTGAGTTTCCAATACTGGGTGTTTGTTTAGGACATCAAAGTATTTGTGAAGTGTTTGGCGCAACAGTATCTTATGCCAAAGAACTGATGCACGGAAAACAAAGTGATATGGAAGTTGATAATAACTCAAAAATCTTTGCAGGACTTCCAAATGTAATAAAAGGTGCAAGATACCATTCACTTGCTGCAATCGACGAAACAATTCCTGATTGCATGGAAATCATCTCAAGAGATGTAAAGGACGGAGAAATAATGGCTGTAAAACATAAGGACTTCGAAATATATGGATTACAGTTTCACCCTGAGTCAGTTCTGACACCGGACGGAAAAATAATTGTTGGTAACTTTTTAAAAATCAAAAACTAGGAAAAAAGAAAAATATGTTTAAAAAATAATTCGCTTAGGAAACGAATTAATCTAGGAGGATAATATTATGATTAGAGAAGCAATTGAAAAATTAATTAAAGGAAATGATTTAACTTACAATGAAGTATATGAAGCAATGAATGAAATTATGAGTGGTGAAACTCCAAACGAACTCATTAGTGCTTACCTTGTTGCACTTAGAATGAAAGGCGAGACAATTGATGAAATCTCAGGTTCAGCAATGGGAATGAGAAATAACGGTGTAAAACTTGACCACAACATGGATGTACTTGAGATTGTAGGTACAGGCGGAGATCAGTCATACTCATTCAACATTTCATCTACATCAGCAATTGTTGCTGCAGCATCCGGAGTTAAGGTTGCAAAACACGGAAACCGTTCAGTATCAAGTAAATCAGGAGCTGCAGATGTTCTTGAAAAACTTGGTGTAAATATCAGCATTGAGCCTTCACAGAGCAAGGAACTTCTTGAAAAAATCAACATCTGTTTCCTGTTTGCTCAGAAATATCACACATCAATGAAATATGTAGGACCTGTAAGAAAATCACTTGGAACCAGAACTATATTCAACATTTTAGGACCACTTACAAATCCTGCCGGAGCTAACATGGAAATCCTTGGTGTATATGATGAAGCTCTTGTTGAGCCGCTTGCAAATGTTCTTATTAACCTTGGTGTCAAAAAAGGAATGGTTGTATACGGACAGGATGTAATGGATGAAATTACATTAAGCGCAAAAACAACAGTCGCAGAAATCAGAGACGGAAAGATAACAAAATATGAAATCAACCCTGAAGAATACGGTTTCAAATTATGTACTAAAGAAGATCTTGTTGGTGGTGATGCCGCTGAAAACGCAAAGATTACAAGAAACATTCTTTCAGGTGCAGAAAAGGGACCAAAGAGAGATGCAGTTATCTTAAATGCTGCAGCTTGTATCTATGTATATAATGATGATTTAAGTTACAGAGAAGCTATTGAAGTTGCAAAGAGAACTATAGACAGCGGAAAAGCTCTTAAGAAATTAAATGAGTTTGTAGAAATGTCAAACAGTTTTTCTACAGTGTCAATTGCATAGAAAACTAACACATAGAAAACAATCACATAAAAAAATTAAAACATAGAAAACTAACCTTAATCAGGAGAAATATATGTTAAAGAAATTAGCAGACTCAACAAAAATAAGAGTTGAAAAAGAAAAGAAAATAACACCTTTAGAATCAGTTAAAGAACAAGCTCTTTCATTGCCAAAAGGTAATTTTGAATTTGAAAAAGCTTTAGCAAAAGATGGCATAAGTTTTATCTGCGAAGTAAAAAAAGCCTCTCCTTCAAAAGGCATAATAGCAGAGCATTTTCCTTATGTTGATATTGCAAAGGAATATGAAGCTGCAGGTGCAGACTGCATATCAGTGCTGACAGAACCTGAATATTTCAAAGGTGACAAAAAGTATTTAAAAGAAATCAGTGAATCTGTCAAAACTCCACTTATCAGAAAAGACTTTGTCATTGATGAATATATGATTTACGATGCCAAAGTTCACGGTGCATCATGTGTATTACTGATCTGTTCATTGCTTGACTCAGATACTATAAAAAAATATATTTCCATTTGTGACAGTCTTGGAATGTCCGCTTTGGTTGAAGCCCACGATGAAGATGAAATAAAGAGTGCAATCAATGCAGGAGCAAGAATCATAGGCGTTAATAACAGAGATTTAAAGACATTCACTGTTGATATTCACAACAGCATCAGACTCAGAAAACTTGTCCCTTCAAATATACTTTTCGTTGCAGAAAGCGGAATCAAGACAAGAGAAGATATCACTGAACTGTTAAGTGCAAATGTCAATGCAGTTCTCATTGGCGAGACGTTTATGCGAGCAGATAATAAAAAAGAAATGCTTGATTATCTTAAAGGAAATTCTTAATTAAGAATGTTTTCCAGAATAAAATTGCTAATATAAAGGAAGCAGACATATATGGTTAAAATAAAAATATGTGGTTTAAAGCGTCTCGAAGATATTATGATAGTAAATAAATACAAACCAGATTATGTAGGATTTGTATTTGCAGGGACCAAAAGATTCGTTACGGATGAACTTGCCAAAGAGATGAAAAATAATCTTTCAAAAGATATCAAATCCGTTGGAGTATTTGTCAACGATACTTTCGAACATATCAAATATCTCACTGACAATAATATAATCGATGTCATCCAGTTACACGGTGATGAAGATTCCGATTATATCAAAAATATAAGAGAATTTACAGACAAACCAATTATCAAAGCAATACGAATGAAGGATTCAAACTCAACAGCAGAAGCATTAAATCTGAATGCTGATTATTATCTTCTCGATTCCTACGACGAATCAATGTACGGAGGAACCGGGAAAACCTTCGACACTTCTTTGATAAATAATATAAGTAATTTTTTTATTGCCGGAGGACTAAACGAATCTAATATACTGGATATAATTGAAAAGTGTTCTCCATACTGTGTCGATATCAGCAGCGGAGTCGAGACAGACGGTTTTAAAGATGAAACAAAAATCAAAAACATCATTAATTTGATAAGAAACAAATAAAATAATATGCAATTAAAATAATATGCAATTAAAATAAATTCCAAAACAATTATTAAAAACTATATTAATAGTAAGAATTTCTATAAATTATTTCAAAATAGGAGGATATCCATGAGCAAAGGAAGATTTGGAAATTACGGAGGTCAATATATACCTGAGACATTGATGAATGCAGTATACGAACTTGAAGAAGCATACAACAAGTACAAGAACGATCCTGAATTCGTAGCTGAACTCAATGATTTACTTAACAATTATGCAGGCAGACCATCTTTATTATATTATGCTGAAAAGATGACAAAGGACTTGGGTGGTGCAAAAATCTATTTAAAGAGAGAAGATTTAAACCATACAGGTTCTCACAAAATAAACAACGTTTTAGGTCAGGTTTTGCTTGCAAAGAAAATGGGTAAAACAAGAGTAATCGCAGAGACAGGTGCAGGTCAGCACGGTGTTGCAACCGCAACAGCCGCAGCACTTATGGATATGGAATGTGAAATATTCATGGGAAAAGAAGACTGTGACCGTCAGGCATTAAATGTATTCAGGATGGAACTTTTAGGTGCAAAGGTTCATGCTGTAACAAGCGGAACAATGACACTTAAAGATGCAGTAAATGAAACAATGAGAGAATGGACCAACAGAATATCAGATACTCACTATGTTCTCGGATCTGTTATGGGACCTCATCCATTTCCAACAATTGTACGTGATTTTCAGGCAGTAATAAGCAAGGAAATCAAAGAACAGATTCTTGAAGCAGAGGGCAGACTTCCTGATGCAGTTATAGCTTGTGTTGGTGGCGGCTCTAATGCCATTGGAGCATTCTACAATTTTATTGAAGATAAAGAAGTTGAACTTATCGGTTGCGAAGCTGCAGGTCTTGGCGTTGATAATCCTAAGAATGCCGCAACAATCGCAAACGGAACTGAAGGTATATTTCACGGAATGAAGTCAATATTCTGTCAGGATGAATTTGGACAGATTGCTCCTGTATATTCAATCTCAGCCGGACTTGATTATCCGGGAATCGGACCTGAGCATGCAATGCTTAACGACACAAAGAGAGCTCGTTACGTACCAATCACTGACGTAGAAGCAGTGGAAGCATTTGAGTACCTCTCAAGAACAGAAGGAATTATTCCTGCAATAGAGAGTTCACATGCTGTTGCTTATGCAATGAAATATGCAAAAACATTAGATAAAGATAAAATAGTAGTAGTTAACATTTCAGGACGTGGTGATAAAGACGTTGCTGCAATTGCAAGATACAGAGGAGTACAGATTTATGAGTAGAATAAAAGATGCATTTAATAATAAAGCTTTTATAGCATTTGTCACAGGAGGAGATCCTGATCTTGAAACAACAAAGAAATTAATTTTAGAGATGCAGGATAAGGGAGCTGACCTTATTGAAGTTGGAATTCCATTTTCAGATCCTGTAGCAGAAGGCCCTGTAATTCAGGAAGCTGATCTTAGAGCATTAAACGCAGGATGCACAACAGATAAGCTCTTCGATACACTCAAAGAAATCAAAGATCAGATAAAAATTCCGCTTGTATTTATGACATATATCAACGTAATCTATGTTTACGGAAAAGAAAAATTTATGGATAGATGTAATGAATGCGGAATCTGCGGAATCATTGTTCCGGATTGTCCTTTCGAAGAGAAGAACGAACTCCAGCCTGAATGTACAAAGGCAGGAATCGAACTGGTATCTCTTATTGCACCTACATCTAATGACAGAATAAAAAAAATAGCCAAAGAAGCCGAAGGATTTGTATACTGTGTATCTTCTCTCGGTGTTACAGGTGTAAGAGAAAACATCACAACAGATCTTGGTGCAATGGTAAAATTAGTAAAAGAAAACACCGATATTCCATGTGCAATAGGTTTTGGTATTTCAAAGCCTGAGCAGGCTCAAAATGTCTGCAAATACGCTGACGGTGCTATCGTTGGAAGTGCAATTGTAAAAATAGTGGCACAACATGGAAAAGACTGTGTTCCATATGTAGGTGAATATGTAAAATCTATGAAAGAAGCTTGCTTAAGAGCATAATTAAATACATTAAGTCTCGAAAGCGAGACTTAATTTTATAGGGGACTAATGCAATATACATGTTGCATCAGTCCCTTAAATTTATTTATCAAAAAAATTGACTAAATCATCTTTTGATTCGTATTATTGATGAGGAGGTTGAAAAATGATGGCAAAAATGAGTACTCAACAATTCGAGCAAATCTATGAAAAATATAAGACGACTTTATTTAGAGTTTCATTTACATATCTGAAAAACAATCATGATGTACAAGATGTTCTTCAAGAAGTATTTCTTAAAAGGTATTATTGTAAAACTGAATTCACAGATGAAGAGCATGAAAAAAACTGGATGATACGCGTCACTATAAATCTATCGAAAGATTTATTGAAAAGCTTTTGGAAAAGAAATATTGGAAGCATTGAAGATGACTCATTCACCGAAGCAATAAATCAATTTGGATTTATGGAAAATGAAAAAGAACTATTCAGACAGGTCATGTCATTGCCTGAGAAAAATAAAATAGCAATTTATTTACATTATTATGAAGGCTATTCATGCAAAGAGATTGCAACAATGATTAGGTGTAGTGAATCAGCTGTAAAAATGAGACTCAAAAACGGACGTAATTTATTGAAGGTAAAATTAAAGGAGGGATGGACTTGAATAATAACAAGTACATAGAAATGATGAACAAGGTTAATATACCTGAAGAAATGGATAAAGAAATAAAAAAATCTATCCTTTCAGGCAAAAGACACAAACATATCAATATAAGATTAAACAAATATGTTTATGCTGCCGGAAGCGTAGTCGCTGCATTCGCATTGGTATTTACAATTGGAATGTCAAATCCGACATTGGCAAAAAACATTCCACTGATCGGACATATTTTCCAAAATATCGAAAAAGATGCAAATTATAAAGGCAATTACAACAATGTTGGAAAACAGTTAACAAGCGAGAATGATAATAATAAATATAAAAAACTGTCAGACGGAATTACAATAAATTTATCAGAGACCTATTGCAATAGTCAGGCATTGTACATTACAATGGAAATCAAATCAAAAGAAGAGTGGCCTGAAATGGACTATTTAGAATTATTCACAGAAGAAAAATACAGTTTTAACACAACTTCTACTAATGATGCATTAGTATTGCAAGGGCATATTATTGACAAGCATACCTATGTTGGAATGATTAGATTTGACTTAAATCAAAAAATAACCGACATTAATTCTTTACCTGATTCATTTGGACTCGATTTGACAGTTTCTAAGATTAAAGGATTACTTTCTGATGCAGTATTCGACGAAAATGCACAAGTCGACAGTGAGTACGCAGTTATGAATGGTCCTTGGGATTTTAATGTAAATGTAGATGTAAATACAAAAGAAACAATTCAAATGAATCTTAGTGACAGGGCAAAAGACGGCTTAGGTTTTTCATCTATTGTTAAAGACAGATTTGAAATCGCCGTATACAGTCTCAATGAAGACCCTAATTACTTTGGAGATTATTTCCCTGTTGTTTTAAGTTCTAACGGAAGAGTATTAACCTGCAGTGATAGCATCAGTTCCTATGCAATTGGTGACGAAGATTCTTCTTATGTTGAATTATTCCTCTTTGATGAAAACGATTGGCTTGATGATATTAAGACAAAATATTGGATAACACCTGACGGATTAACAAACAAAGATGAATTGGCTACTTTTAGAGATATTATGCTTGAAAGATGTAAATATCACACTAAGGTTGAGTTTGAATAACAGAATTTACTTATGGAGATTTTTATGTTTAATACAACACTTTGTTATATAGAAAAAGACAATAAATATCTGATGTTACACAGAACGAAAAAAAAGAACGACATCAATGAAGGACATTGGATTGGAGTAGGTGGGAAATTTGAAAAAGACGAAACTCCCGAGGAATGTCTTCTTCGCGAAGTAAAAGAAGAGACAGGCCTTACTCTCACAAGTTTTAAACTCCGCTCAGTAATTACATTTCTCTCCGACGAATACGAAACTGAATATATGTATCTGTATTCTGCAGATGAATTTACCGGAGAAATAAAAGAGTGCGACGAGGGAGATCTTCATTGGATAGATAAAGACAAAGTGCTTGATTTAAACACCTGGGAAGGCGACAGAATCTTTTTGACAAAGCTTATTAATGGAGATGATTTTTTTACGTTAAAAGTTCGCTATGAAGGAAAAAGATTGGCTGAATCTGAAATTTTTCAATACTAAACAGAAAAGTTACGCATTGAATGATATGAAATTCTTATCAGATGTGCGTAACTTTTTTCTTGTTAGCCCAATACAATAATGTTATAATGCATTTTATAAATATGATAGGAGAGTGTAGTGAAACTGACACATAGTGAAACTACCACATATTACAATGTCAAAAGAAATCAAATCAATTATTTCAGAGGCAGTAAAAGACATTGCCTCAAATTATGAAAACAATGATATATATGCAGGAGACTGTTCAAGCAGACTTCCAAACAGAGGAGAGATCATCAATATTATCAAAGATCTTAGAAGAGTGATGTTCCCCGGTTACTTTGGATATGAGAACATCGCCACTTCATCTCCGGACTATTTTATTGGTCATTACCTGACAAAAGTATATGAGCACTTAAGCGCTCAGGTACAGCTTGCATTCAGATACAACAACTGTTCACTGTCTGATGTAGAAATAGAAGAACTCACTGACAATGTATGCGAGACTTTCTTCTCTAAAATTTCCGATATACAAAAAATACTTCTCACAGACGTGGAGGCACTTTTTAACGGAGATCCTGCTGCAAATAACAAAGAGGAAATAATATTCTCTTACCCTGGATTATTGGCTATATTTGTATACAGAATTGCTCACGAGCTCTATCTTATGAATGTGCCTTTCATTCCAAGAATCATGACAGAATACGCACATAGCAGAACAGGTATTGATATCAACGCAGGTGCAACAATTGGAGAATATTTCTTTATTGATCACGGTACAGGTATTGTTATCGGCGAGACTACAGTTATTGGAAAAAATGTCAAAATATATCAGGGTGTTACGCTCGGTGGTATTTCGACAAGAGGCGGACAGTCACTTCGCGGAATCAAGAGACATCCTACCATTGAAGACAATGTTACTATTTATGCCGGTGCCACAATACTTGGTGGCAACACTGTAATCGGTAAAGATACGGTTATCGGTGGTAACACTTTCATCACAGAATCTGTTGATGCAGGAACAAAAGTATATATGAAAGCTCCTGAACTTAATTTTAAAAATCAATAAATCACATATTTATATAAGTTTTATACCTCTCATATTAGGAAATAATAATATGGGAGGTACTTTTTTTATGGTAAAAAATCTTCATATTTTATGTCATTATTTCAATATATATGTTAAAATAAAAATGTATTTATATCAGTTAACGTAAGACTTTGACCTATATAAGTTCTTATATAATTATAACTTGAGATTATTTGATCGGATTTGACAACTTTATACTTTTATATATGAGAGATTTATGATTCTCTGCGTTGAAAATAGTGGAGGACAAAACTATGAAAAACAGGCAATTACTACCTTACATATCTCCTGTTGGAGCGTGGGCGCTTTCAGTTGGAGCTACAATAGGTTGGGGACTTGTCATAGTCCTCATCAATAACTATCTTTCTGTAGCCGGGCCCGTTGGCAGTATCATCGGATTAATTATCGGCTTTTTTGTTATGCTTATAATGAGTTTTAATTACTATTATCTGATGAAAGACCTCAGAGTCCCTGGTGGTGCATATTCATACATAAAAGAATATTTCGACTCCGATCACGGTTTTCTTATCGCCTGGTTCATTATGCTCACCTATTTCGGAATGTTTTGGGCAAATCTTGAAGCTATACCATATCTTTTAAATTTCTTTTTCAATAATATTTTCCATTTTGGATTTCATTATAATATATTTGGTTATGAAGTTTATGCAGGAGATATAATTTTCACTTTATTGCTGATACAGTTTATCGTCATAATCTGTATTCGTGCTAAAAAAACAATGATATATGCCCTGATAATTATGTGTTTTGGGATAATTGTCTCTGTGGGCTTATGTTTTTATTTCTGTTTTATAAACAGAGAACCGCAGTTTTCCTCTATTGAACCTTTGTTTTTGGAAAATCATGATAAATTTAACCAGATTCTTAAAATTGCCGTAATAACGCCTTGGGCATATATAGGCTTTGAAAATATCTCACATTCCTCTAAGGAATTTACCTTTGACAATCAAAAGACTAAAAAAATAATGATTGTCTCGCTTTTGACATCATTATTTGTGTATATATTGATAATATTCTTATCTATCAGCGCATATCCGTCCAGATACAGCAACTGGTATGAGTATTTTTCAGACACTCATAATTTATCGGGAGTAGAAGCACTTCCTGCTTTCTATGCTTCAAGATATTATCTGGGTAATTGGGGACTATTTCTTATGTTTATAGCTATATCATGCCTCATAATAACCAGTCTTATATCCAATGTAATTACCCTCAGTCGACTTTTGTATTCCATGGCACTTGATAAAATACTTCATCCAAAATACTACAGACTTAACAAAAAACGACTTCCTGTAAATTCAATTATACTGATAGGTATTATTTCCTGTCTTATTCCATTTTTAGGCAGATCAGCCCTTGGATGGATAGTTGATTTAACAACAATAAGCGGAACAATTATATACGGAATGGTATCAGGTGCCACATTGAGAAAGGCAAGAATTCATAACAATATTAGATACAAATTATTAGGTATAGTCGGGATTTCAATAACAATCACGCTGGCTATTTATCTTTTATTTTCAAATCTGATTACTGAATCAGCTCTTGAACCTGAGACATATTTCTTATTTGCCGTATGGTCAATTTTAGGTTTTAGTTTTTTCTTCCGCATCCTAAAAAAAGATACTACTAAAAGCTTCGGAAAATCAACTATTGTATGGATGGTATTGTTAATCCTTGTATTGTTCACCTCTTTAGTTTGGGTTAGCGAAACCACAATAAAAAGTTCAAGCAAAGTTTTAACTCAAGTTTCGAAATATATGATTTCAAACAAAAATGCAGACAGTTCGCAAATACAGCAATTTTTATCTACTAAGGTCACGGAGCTTCGTTTTGAAAATTTAAAAATATATGTAATTTTTGCAATCCTGTTTGGAATATCGTTAAACATACATCTTTTGATGCAAAATCAGCAGAAAAAATTGGAAACTGAAAAAATCAGAGCAGAAGAAGAGAACAAGGCCAAAAGCGAATTTCTCTTTAACATGTCTCACGACATCAGAACTCCTATGAATGCTATACTTGGTTTTTCCAGTTTAGCAAAGACGTCAGGTATAAGCATTGAAGAAAAGAATAAATATCTTGATAAAATTGATGTCGCAGGAAAGCATATGCTTTCTCTAATCAATGACATTCTTGATATGAGTCAGATTGAAAGCCACAAACTGATTTTGATGCCTGAAGACACCAATATAATCGATTTGTTTAATGAAATATACGACATATTTGCCGAGCAAATGAAGGATAAAAATATTGATTTTGCCCTTGACTATTCCACCGTTTTAAATGAATGGATAATATGCGACAAGAACAGACTACAACGTGTTGTACAAAATCTGATAAGCAATTCGCTGAAATTCACAGCTGAAGGAGGATTCGTTAAAGTTTCACTAAAAGAAACCGGCACAGAAAAAAACAAAGTATATTACTTAATAACCGTCGCCGATAACGGCATAGGAATGAGTGAGGAATTCAAAAAAAATGTATTCGGAACCTTTGAACGGGAACGCTCTTCAACTGTTAGCAAAATTCAAGGAACAGGTCTTGGACTCAGCATCGTTAAAAATATTGTCGAATTAATGAACGGAACAATAGACTTGAAATCAAAGCAGGGCGAAGGCACTGAATTTTATATAAAACTTTCTTTTCCAGTCACTGAAAATCCTGATACCATTTGCGAAAACAATAATTTCCCCGAAACAGCAAATGAAAAAAGAGTATTATTGGTAGAAGACAACGTAATAAACCAGGAGATTGCAAATGAAATACTTACTCACGAGGGTTATCTGGTGGACTTTGCAGAAGATGGTAAAAAGGCATTAAAAAAATTAACCGAATCCCCACAAGATTATTACGACATCATTTTGATGGATATTCAAATGCCTGTCATGAACGGATATGAAACAACTAAGGCTATTCGCTCGCTGGAAAATAAAAAGCTGGCCAAGATTCCTATAGTTGCCATGAGCGCAAACTCACTGTCCGAAGACATAAAACGCTCACTTGATTCGGGAATGAACGCCCATCTTTCCAAACCTATTGATGTAAAACAACTAAAAGTTACTCTAGAAAAACTTTTATACAAATTATAAAGGGAGGTCGCTATGGAAAAATTCAGAATTAAATCTAATTATAAAAGACATATCCTCATTGTTGATGACGAAATTATAAACCGTGAAATTATCGGTAATTTTCTTCAATCAAAATACGAAATCACTTATGCCTCCAATGGAAGTGAAGCCATAGACATTATAGAAAACAGAGAAAACAAATTCTCTCTGATTCTTTTGGATTTATTTATGCCTGTTATGGATGGTTTTGAACTGCTTGATATTATGAACGAATCCGGTCTGGTTAAATCTACCCCGGTCATTGTTATGACAGCCGACAAAAGTGCTGAGATAAAGTGTATCAAACTTGGTGCAATAGACTTTATTACAAAGCCCTTCGATTTGCCGGAGGTTATTATTGCCCGTTGCGAACGAATCATTGAATTTTTCGAGGACAAAAATCTTATTAACATCGCAGAAAAGGATTCACTTACCGGTTTGTATACAAAAGATTTTTTCTTTGAATATATCAGACAGATCAACACTTTATCTTCATCGGATCCTATGGATGCTATATTTATTAATATCAATAATTTTCACCTGATTAATGAATTGTACGGCAGAAAGAAGGGCGATCTGGCATTGAAAAAAATAGGCGAAAAATTATTATCCATAGCCAACAACACTTTAGGAATCGGCTGCAGAATAGAGTCAGACAATTTTTATTTTTACTGTTCGCCTCAGGATGATTATGCTGATATGTTAAAAGAAGTTCAGTCTGCCTTTGACTGTTGTGACAATCATCATAAAATCACACTTCGAATGGGTATCTGTAAAAATATAACACCTGACGAAGAAATAGAAATATTTTTTGACAGAGCAAAATCTGCATGCGATACAATCAAAAATGACTTCACTAAACAAATTGCATACTTTAACAATGAATTAAAAGAAACTTCAATATTTAATGCTAAACTGATAGATGACCTGGATGATGCCATAGCAAATAATGATTTAATAGTTTATTATCAGCCTAAGTATGGAATTCTGACAGATACACCTGTACTAAAAAGTGCTGAAGCTTTAATTCGTTGGAACCATCCGGAGTTAGGTATGATAAGTCCCGGAAAATTCATTCCGCTGTTTGAGAGTAACGGGCTCATCCAAAAATTAGACCAATATGTATGGGAACAGGCAGCAAAACAAATCAAGGCATGGAAAGAGAAGTACAATAAGACCATTCCTATTTCAGTAAATGTTTCAAGAGTAGACATTTACGATCTAACTCTTGAAGACAGGCTTAACCAGATACTTATTGAAAATGAAATATCCACTTCAGAGTTAATGCTAGAAATAACCGAATCTGCTTATGCAGAAAATGCAGCAATACTTGTAAGCGTAGTAAACAAGCTGAGAGAGAACGGCTTCAAAATAGAAATGGACGATTTTGGTTCCGGTTACTCATCACTTAATATGCTCACATCATTACCAATCGACATATTGAAAATTGACATGATTTTTATACGAAATATGATGAATGATGCTAAGAGCTTAAAGATGCTTGAACTTATTCTCGATATTGCCAAATTTCTTCATGTACCTGTTGTAGCTGAAGGAGTGGAGACAAAAGAACAACTGACAATATTAAAAGAACGCGGCTGTGATATAATTCAGGGATACTATTTTTCAAAACCGGTGCCTCCTGAAGAATTCACGCCTTTCATTGAAGCAATGCTTTAATTCGGAGGATACAATATGATTACACTGGATAAATTAGTTAAATACGGTGCAAATACCGAAGAAGCTCTTAACAGGTGCTACGGAAACACTTCATTATATATTAAACTGGTGCAGACAATTACAACTGATGACAACTTGGAAAAATTAAAAAACGCCTTGGATAAGAACGATTTGAACGAGGCATTTCAAGCGGCCCATGCTCTCAAGGGTACACTTGGGAACCTGTCTCTTACCCCATTATATGAACCGACAGTTGAAATAACTGAATTATTAAGGGCCAGAAAAGAAATGGACTACACTCCGTATATTGATAAAATTGTCGAAAAATATAACGAATTAATCGCACTCTGCGATTGACAAGGATATAACTATGTGCTAATATAGTTGAGTATGCCGCACAGTGAGGTCTCAAAGTATTGATTTGATCAATCACCGAAGCTGGCGAGTAATGGGTAATAGGAGGTGCCGTATGTACGCAGTTATAGCAACAGGTGGAAAACAGTATAAAGTTTCTGAAGGTGATACAATCAGAGTTGAGAAACTCGGTGTAGACGCTGGAGCAAAATATACTTTTGACCAGGTTCTTCTCGTAAGTGGAGATGACGTTAAAGTTGGCGAGCCTACAGTTGCTGGAGCTTCAGTAGAAGCAACAGTAGTTGGTGATGGAAAAGCTAAAAAGGTTATCGTATACAAATACAAGAGAAAATCAGGTTACCATAAGAAAAATGGTCACAGACAGCAGTATACAGAGCTTAAGATTGAAAAGATCAACGCTTAATTTTGGATGGTGCTTAGATGACAAATGTTATTATTTATAGCACTGATAACAGATATTTTCATATCAATGTAGCCGGTCATTCCGGATATGCTGATGCAGGTGAAGATATCGTTTGTGCGGGGATATCGATTTTGGTTACTACATTTGAGAATTCATTAGATCAATTAACTGATGACAAGTACAGTGTATCAGCCATTGAAGAAGGAGATGCCGTTATTGATATTATCATAGAAGGTGTTCCAAGCGATGAATCCCAGCTATTATTCAAGTCATTAATTATTGGACTTGAACTGATTAAAGAAGAATACGATGATTATATTTCATTAGACTATAAGGAGGTATAGCTATGTTAAAATTGAACCTTCAGTTTTTCGCCCACAAAAAGGGAGTTGGTTCTACAAAGAACGGTAGAGATTCTGAGTCAAAGAGACTTGGTGCCAAGAGAGCAGACGGACAGTTTGTTAAAGCTGGAAACATTCTTTACAGACAGCGTGGTACAAAAATTCACCCTGGCGTTAATGTAGGCCGTGGTGGTGATGATACATTATTTGCAACAGCAGATGGTATCGTTAGATTTGAGAAAAAGGATAAGAACAGAAAACAGGTTTCTGTATATCCGGTAGCTGAATAAGTAGGAATTCATCAGGCTTCAAATCATGTTTGGTTTGAAGCCTTTTCTTTATAAGAGATAAGAGTCTTAAATAAAAAGGAGGTAACCCATGTTTGCAGATAGCGCAAAGATCTTTATAAAATCCGGAAAAGGCGGAGACGGTCACGTTTCTTTCAGAAGAGAAAAATATGTTCCAAACGGCGGTCCTGACGGTGGTGACGGCGGTAAAGGCGGAGACATTATATTCGAAGTTGATAAAGGTTTAAACACTCTCTATGAATTCAGACATAAGAGACAATACAAAGCAAGACCGGGAGAAGAGGGTGGCAAGAAGAACAAACATGGTGCCAACGGAGAAGATCTTATTATCAAGGTTCCGGAAGGAACTGTAATTCGTGATGTTGAGACAAGAAAAGTCATTGCCGACATGAGTGGCGACAATACAAGAGTTATTGTACTCAAAGGCGGTAACGGTGGAAAAGGAAACCAGCATTATGCCACATCAACAATGCAGGCTCCAAAATATGCACAGCCCGGTCAAAAGAGTCTTGAATTAGAAGTGTATCTCGAGCTAAAAGTAATTGCAGACGTTGGTCTTGTAGGATTTCCAAATGTTGGAAAGTCAACTTTCTTATCAAGAGTAACAAATGCTCAGCCAAAGATTGCCAACTATCACTTCACAACTCTTAACCCTAATCTTGGTGTTGTTGATTTAGATGGCGGAAAGGGTTTTGTTATTGCTGATATTCCGGGACTTATCGAAGGTGCATCTGAAGGAATCGGACTTGGTCACGAATTTTTAAAACATATTGAGAGAACAAAAGTTATTATTCACATGGTTGATGCAGCTTCAGTTGAAGGAAGAGATCCTATTGCTGACATAAAAGCAATTAACAAAGAGCTTGAGGCATTTAACCCTGATTTATTAAAGAGACCACAGGTAATTGCCGCAAATAAAATAGATGCATTCTATGACGGCAATTCAGATGTAATCGATGAGATGAAAAAAGAATTTGAGCCTCAGGGAATGAAAGTCTTTCCTATTTCTGCTGTCAGCGGAAAAGGTCTGAAAGAACTTCTCTATTATGTTCGTGAAATGCTTGATAACTTCGATGATTCACCTACAGTTTTCGAATCAGAGTACGATCCAACTGAGTTTATTGATAATTCTCAGGATCCATATACTGTCGAAAAGATTGAAGATGGTGTTTATTCCATTGAAGGACCTCGTATCGAAAAGATGCTTGGTTATACAAATCTTGAATCTGAAAAAGGCTTCATGTTCTTCCAGAATTTCATGAAAGACAACGGTATTCTTAAGGAACTTGAAGATTTGGGAATCGAAGACGGTGACACAGTAAAAATCTACGGTCACATGTTTGATTATTACAAATAACAAACAATTTGTATTCCTGCACAAACAAGAATATTAACCATAAATATATTAGATTGGAGAGATATTATGAATAGCAAACAGAGAGCATATTTAAGAAAAATCGCTGCAACTATTGATCCGATATTTCAAATAGGCAAATCATCTGTCACACCTGAGATAACAAGTGCAATCGCTGAAGCTTTAGAAGCAAGAGAACTCATCAAAATTACTGTTTTAAAGAACTGTTTTGATGACTGCAGAGATGTAGCTGAAACATTGGCAGAAAGAACTCATTCAGAAGTTGTTCATGTTGTAGGCAGAAAGATTGTTTTATACAAACCTGCAAAAGATGAGGCAAAAAGAAAAATCATTTTACCATAATAGTATAATAATTTGCTGATTTAGTTAGTTATTGATTTATATACCAATTATCATAATTTACATTTTATATGTTGGAGGTAAATATGAGAACAGGAATACTTGGTGGAACATTTGACCCTATACACAGGGCTCATATTAATATTGCAATAAAGGCATATGAAGAATTTGGACTTGATAAGGTACTGTTTATGCCATCTCCAAATCCACCTCACAAGAATGAGAAAGAAATTACAGATATAACTCACAGAATTAATATGATTAAGCTAGTTACAGACAGCAATCCGAAATTAGAATTCTCAAATTTCGAATTATCAAGAGAAGGTAAAGTCTATTCAGCAGACACTTTAACGCTCTACAAATCTTCACATCCGGATGAAGAATTATTTTTCATAATGGGAAGCGATTCTCTCTATTCATTTGACAATTGGTACAAACCGGAGGTCATTGTGAAAATGGCAACTATCCTGGTTGCCTGCAGAGAAGATAACACCAACAATACTCTCAAAGAAAAAATTGAATATTTGAGAAAAAAATATGATTGTGAGATACATGAAATTTATCTCAAAGCAAGCAATATTTCTTCAACCATGATTCGTCAGAACGCATACAGCGTAAAACTGAGTGATTTTGTTCCTGACGCTGTAGCTGATTATATTATTTCCAATAATCTGTACAAGACATATATAGGTTCAAAACGATTTACCAATGCACAGATTCTTGATGACTTACAAAAAAGTCTTAAGCCATCGAGATACGAGCACACTTTAAGTGTTGCCGATACCGCAAAAAAATTAGCTGACACATTTGGAGAAAATCCTAACAAGGCTTATCTTGCAGGATTACTTCACGACTGTGCAAAGTGCATTGATGACGAGCAGAGTATTGAAATGTGCAAAGATAATAATATTGAATTGTCTGATTTTGAATTAAACAATCCGGCTTTGATACATGCAAAACTCGGTGCATTTCTTGCTCAGACAAAGTATCATATTATAGACGAAGACATAATAAATGCAATTGCATATCATACGACAGGAAGACCTGACATGTCTTTGCTTGAGAAAATAATATTTGTTGCAGACTATATAGAGCCACTTAGAACCAAGCAGCCTTATCTTTCAATGCTTAGAGAATGTGCATTCAAAGATCTTGATTACACAATTTACAGAATTTCGGAAGATACGTTAGAATATCTGAAAAAAGCAACAGAAAATGAAAATCAGATAGATACAAACACAAAAGATACATATTTATATTATAAAAATGTTGTAGAAAACCGTTAACAGGAGGAAATATGACTTCAAAAGAAATAGCTAAAATTGCTTATAATGCCCTCGATGACAAAAAGGGTATAGACATTTCAATTATAGATATCACAGAAATATCTGTCATTGCGGATTATTTCATTATTGCAGGAGGTAATAATGAGAATCAGGTGCAGGCAATGGTTGATTCAGTTGATGAAGAATTATCAAAAGAAGGCATTCATGCAAATCATATAGAAGGCTACAGAAATGCCAACTGGGTTCTTATGGATTACAACGACGTAATTATTCACGTATTCAATCAGGATGACAGATTATTCTATGACCTTGAAAGAATCTGGAGAGACGGAAAAGAAATTGATATTAATTCTCTTTAAAACTTGGACAGATTCTAATCGGAATAATTGATAATAAAGAATTAATTACAGGAGACTAATTATGTGGGCATATGAATCAGTTTTTTATCAGATATATCCTTTAGGATTCTGCGGTGCTCCATTTGAAAACGACGGAATTCTTACTCACAGAATTTTAAAGGTAAACAATTGGATTGAGCATATTAAGGAAACAGGAGCAAATGCTATTTATTTTTCGCCTGTTTTCGAATCAGATACTCATGGATATAACACCAGAGATTACAAGTTGATTGACAAACGTCTCGGAACTAACGAAGACTTCAAAAAAGTTTGCAAAAATCTCCACGACAACGGAATAAAAGTCGTGTTAGACGGAGTATTCAATCATTGTGGACGCGGTTTTGGTCCTTTTGAAGATGTTCTGAAGAACCGTGAGAATTCACCATACAGATATTGGTTCAACATTGATTTTGGTGGAAACTCCAACTACAATGACGGTCTTTGGTACGAAGGCTGGGAAGGCAACTATGATTTGGTAAAACTCAACCTCTACAACGAAGAAGTTGTCAATTATCTTCTTGATGCAGTGAAATACTGGATAGAAGAGTTTGATATAGACGGAATTCGTCTTGATGTAGCATACTGTTTAGACTATGAATTCCTAAAGCGCTTGAGACGTCACTGTGATTCATTAAAAGAAGACTTTTTCCTTGTAGGAGAAATGTTGCATGGTGATTACAACCAGCGAATGAACGACGAAATGCTTCATTCCGCAACAAATTACGAGTGCTATAAAGGTTTATTTTCAAGTTTTAACAGCATGAATATGTTCGAGATTAACCATTCATTGCTCAGACAGTTTGGTCCTGAAAACTGGACGCTGTACAAGGGTAAGCATCTGTTGTCTTTTGTTGACAATCATGATGTAACAAGAGTAGCCAGCATTTTGACGAACAGCAATCATTTACCTTTGATTTATGCTTTGATGTTTGGTATGCCTGGTATTCCTTGTGTTTATTACGGAAGTGAATGGGGCACAAAGGCCAATAAGAGCGAAGGAGATCCAGCTTTAAGACCTTGTTTTGAAAATTATGAGTTTAATGAATTAACTGCATTTATCTCAAAACTTGCAAATGCAAAGAAAAATAGTGTAGCACTTAACTACGGCGATTTCACATCATCTGTTTTAACAAACAAACAATGTATTTTCAAAAGATACACAAACGAACAGACGGTGTATGTATGCATCAATGCAGAGGAAAATGAATATACCGCATATTATAATTTTGGAAAAAACAGTGGTACAGATTTGATTACCGGTGATATAATAGAACTCGGTGACCATATTGTATTGCCACCTTACAGTGCATTTTTCATTAAAATTTAAATATTATTGTTTATTCATAAGAATACAGATATCAATATTTATAAAAAAAATGATATCAATATTTATTTATCAGATAATAAATTACAATCTCATTAGAAAGGATATGGTAAAATGATTAAAAGAAGAGAAGTAGTACCTATTACTTTACTTACAGGTTATTTAGGTGCCGGAAAAACAACTTTATTAAACGAAGTATTAACAAATCAGCAAGGTTACAAAGTAGCTGTTATCGTAAATGATATCGGTGAAGTTAATATAGACGCCAGCCTTATCGCTAAAAACGGTCAGGTAACAATGGCAGATAACAATCTTGTACCATTATCAAACGGATGTATCTGCTGTACATTATCTGTTGACCTTATTAATCAGATTGTTGATTTAGTTGCAACAGGTGAGTTCGATTACATCTTAATTGAGGCAAGTGGTATTTGTGAGCCTCTTCCAATTGCACAGTCAATTGCAATGATTGATGGTTCTTACAAGAAGAACACAAACATCTGCCGTCTTGACAATATCGTATCAGTTGTTGACGTGGCAAGACTTGCAGACGAATTTGGTTGCGGATCAGATCTCATTGATAAGAGTCTTGATGAAGAGGATATTGAGAATTTACTTATTCAGCAGATCGAATTCTGTAACACAATTATCTTAAATAAGGTTGATACAGTTACACCTGAGCAGTTAGAAAAAGTAAAATCTGTTGTAAGGGTACTCCAGCCTCACGCTAAATTAATTGAAACAAACTACGCAAAAGTAGATATAGACGAGATTCTTAATACCCGCAGATTTAATTTCGAAGAAGCAAGTACTTCTGCAGGATGGATCAAATTATTGGAAGAATACGACGGTGAAGAAGAACATGAAGATGAGCACGAGCATAATCACGATGAGCATGACCATGACGAACACGAGCATCATCATGATGAGCATGATCATTCTAACTGTGATCACGAACACGGTCATTGCGAACATGAACACGAGCACGAACATGATGAACATGAGCATCATCACGAGCACGAACATGACGAGGAAGGACATGGACATGGTCACGGACATCATCATCATCACCATCATCACCACGGTGAAGGAGAAGTTGAAGAGTACGGTATTGGAACATTCGTATACTTTAGACGTAAACCATTTGACCGTGAAAAATTAAAAGAATGGTTACAGTTATTCCCTGCAAATGTTATTCGTTGTAAAGGTATCATCTGGTTAGCAGATAATAACAATGATGCTTTCATGTTAGAGCAGGCAGGAAGACAGATAAATGTTGCAGACGCAGGAAGATGGATTGCTACAGCCCCAAGAAAAATGAGAGCAAAAATGATGGCAGATGATCCTTCAATTGAAAAAGACTGGGATCCGGAAGTTGGTGACAGAATGATCAAATTAGTATTCATCGGTCACGACATGAACAAAGAAGCTATCATTAAATCTCTTGATGATATTTTAGCTTATTAATAATCTTAATATATATACAAAAAAGAACGTTACTAAAAATAACGTTCTTTTTTGATAAATAAAAATGTCAATAATTATAAAATAATAATTGCTATAAAAATCAAATAATTGTATTTCTAAACAGACTAACAACCTTTCCAACAATCTGACAATCAGGAACAATAATAGGATCCATATCATCATTTTCAGGTTGTAATCTGATAAAATTCTTTTCCTTGTAAAATCTCTTAACAGTAACAGAATCATCTACCAACGCAACGATTACATCTCCGTTTTTTGCTGTAGACTGTTTCTGAACAAAGAGCATATCGCCTTCATATATTCCCATATTAATCATGCTGTCCCCCTTTACTGTAAGAATAAAAATCTCCTCGCCCTTTGGTAAAAACTCTACCGGAACAGCAAAATAATCTTCAACGTTCTCTACAGCAAGAAGAGGTTCGCCTGCAGCAACACGGCCTACAATAGGAATATTCATCATCTCTCGTCTTGTAAGATTGAAATCGTCATCAACAATCTCAATAGCACGAGGCTTAGTAGGGTCTCTTCTTATATAGCCATTATTCTCCAAAGTTTCCAGGTGTGCATGAACAGAAGAAGTAGACTTAAGATGAACCACTTCACAAATCTCTCTTACAGTAGGCGGATATCCTTTTTTTAGAATCTCGTCCTTTATATAATTTAAAATCTCCTGTTGTTTAGCTGATATTTTTCCCGGCATAACTACCTCCTATTATCATAAATAATTAAATTCATTTTTTAAGTTTCAAAGAGTTTTTACTTTTTAGTTTTAACTATTTTCAACTTTTTCAACTTTTTTCACCCCAGTTCAATTGAGAGTAAAAAACGGGACAGATGACTTGTTACAATAACAATGTAAGCAAAATCAAGCTGTTATTTACATATTTTATTTTAACATATGACATATGCATAATCAAGCAAAAAATCGAACAAATATTCGAAATATTTATTGACAAACGTTTGTTCGGATGTTATTATTACATTACCACAAAGAACAAACGTTCTTTTTGAGGGATAATGTAAAAATAATGTAATAACAGCAAGATTAAACATATTAAGTACAATTAAGTACATATTAAGTCATATAATAATTATTCAATCGGAGGTTTTATTATGATAAGCAGACATTCAACAAATTATAATTCAGTTGCCCAGAGAAGAACAAACATTTCTTCATTTATTGCAGTTTCATTGATTTCATTAGTTTTTCTTTTTATTATTTGTTCTAACATTGTAAATGTTAATGCAAAGAAGAATGTAGATGCCAGCATGGAGAAGCAGTACATTAGCATTGAGATTCAAAGTGGTGATACATTAGAAAAGATTGCAAGGGAATATTACTGTCCCGGTTACTCAAGTATTAAGAATTACATCAACGACATCAAAGAAACAAATCAGATGACAGATGATACTATTTACTCAGGTAGCTATATCATTATTCCACAATACGTTACTGTATCATCTAAATAATATTTGTTGGATATATCAGCAGAAATATTTTCCTTGTGTATTTCTGCCGTATATAAACATAGCCCTGACAAAACTTTTCTATCCGTTTGTTTTGTCAGGGCATTTATTTCCATAAATAATAAATAACAAATAATAAATACTAATTTAAAATATGTAATTTCTATTTATCCTCTCTTAATTTTACTGCATTTCGTGCTCGTCTTCGACGTTCATCTTCAATAGCTGCATAGTGTTTCTTTGTAGTATTAACATCTTTATGTCCAAGTACATCTGCAACCAGATATATATCACCGGTTTCACGGTATAAGCTTGTACCGTAAGTACTCCTAAGTTTATGTGGTGTAATTTTCTTGAGATTAGTAACTAGTTTTGAATATTTTTTGACCAGGTTTTCTACAGCACGTACGCCAATACGTTTTTTTTGCATTGACAAGAACATCGCATCTTCATTTCCGGCAACAGGAATCATCTTTTTTCGTTCTTCCAGATATGCTTTCAGTGCTTCGTCAACCTCATCTCCAAAGTATACTACAGTTTCATAACCACCTTTTCGCCTAATCTTTATGCCTGAATTTTTAAAATCTATATCGTCAATATTTATTCCAACACATTCAGATACACGAATTCCTGTTCCAAGCAACAGAGTAATAATAGCAACATCTCTAACTTTTGTCTTATCATGATATTTTTGCTGACTCTTTGAAAGTTTGTCTCCGGATTCAACCTCATCCAAAAGATTACTCACCTCATCAACATCAAGTCTAACTATCTCTTTCTCATGCAACTTAGGCATCTGAACAATAGAAGCAGGATTATTTTTGATTGCCTCTTTTCTGTAAAAGTAATTATAAAAACTTCGAAGAGATGCAAGTTTTCTCATTATACCTCGCTCATTATTGGTATATTCTTTACCATCATCAGATATGTAATATTTTAAATACTCCAGATATTCTTCAATATCTGATACAGTTATTTTATCCAAAACATCAATAGCTATATCTCTTATATTTACATCTTTGTATTCCGGATTGTATTCTTTTAAATATTTAAAAAATATACTCAAATCATAAGCATATGCAATTCTTGTACGTGAAGAAGTAGTAGGCTCAATTCCTCTGAAAAATTCAGAACAAAATTTCGGTAACTTATTTAACAATTCTCTAAGCTTAACTGCATTATCAATATTAATCTGATCGTGATAATTCCTGTTTACCGCCATAACAACCTCCTATAAAAATCAATGCAATTTATTTGCCCCAATTATTAGTATCTCATATATATTTTTTTATTCACATTTCTAAACATTAATATTAAAAATACCGCCGTCTAATATTGCTCTGAAAAATCTGTCCTTACAGCCGGGGTTTTCATTATTCAACTGTTTTACCAAGTTTTTTACATACTCCCTTTTAGTATGTCCGTCAACCGGGCAAGGATTCTTTGCTACCGGAAGATTATATTTGTTTGCAAATCCAATAACATCCTTTTCTGGAACATACATTAACGGTCTAATCAGCGTAAGTCCAATTCTGTCTAAAATAGTAATAGGCGAAAAGCAGTGGAATCTGCCTTCATATATCAAAGATAAGAACATTGTCTCAATCATGTCATCCTTATGATGTGCAAAAGCAACCTTATTGCATCCCTTTTCCTTAGCAACCTCATTTAAAGAACCTTTTCTCATTTTTGCACAAAGAGAACAAGGATTAGATTCTTTTCTTTCATCAAACACAATTTCCGCAATATCAGTTTTAATTACTATATATTCAACTCCTAAATCATTGCAATATTTCTCGATTAAGTCAAAATCTTGAATTCCAAATCCAAGATCAACGGTGATCGCCATCAATTCGAAATGATTTGGATAGAATCTCTGCAAACCTTTAAGTGCATAGAGTAGAGCAAGACTATCCTTTCCACCCGAAATACCGACAGCAATCTTATCGCCTTCCTCAATCATACCGTAATCATCTACAGCTCTCCTTGTATAACTGTATAAATGTTGTGCATCCATAATGTACCTCTCTAAAAAAAATAATGTTTCAACTATTCGGAAAAAAATAATTATCACGAAAAGTATATCATTATTAATGTGCTTTAGTCAAACACTGATAGCTAATATTTTATCTGTAAAATATAATTATTTCATAATGCTCTAAATATAATTATTTCACGATGCTCACTGTTTATTTATTTTATTTAAAGTAAATAGAATACAAATCACAATAATATCTTAATAATTAGTTTTTAAAATAAAAAGCAAGAGCAATAGTTAAAACACAAAAATTTATCACGAAAAATTATCACGAAAGAAGGTTGATTATGAGAAACAAAAAGCTTTTATTTATTTTATTTGTAGTATTTATCATTCTGATAACAATTATTATTACTGTCTCTAAAACAAGTAGTATTAGTCAGCAAGTAGAAACAACTGACGAAACATCAGACGAAACAACGGATGAAACATCAGTTTCCACAACTGACATTATTACTACAAAATCATTTTCAATATCAGATATTGTTGGATTATATCGATTAGATAAGTCAAGTTTAGACAAAAATGATATAAAAACAGAATTTGATATTCTTGATTTTAGAATAAAAATATTTGAAAACGGAGATTTCATGGCTAGTGAGACACCAATAAGCAGCATCATGATTCAAGGAAAATGTAAAATAAGCGGAGATATTCTCACATTAGAAACTATAGATGAAGAAGGAGATTCAATAGTTCTTAATAAATTTAAAATATTTGAGAACAAACTTATATTTATAGATGACAATTCTCATAATTATAACTACGTGACATTAAGAAGTGGAAATACCTTCTTTAAGGAACAGTAGACACCATAAAAAAGGTTGTCCACCCCAGACAACCTTTTAAAATTTAGATATTTAGATATTACCAATCGATAACGATACGACCTCAACCGTTATCTACTAATTATAGTGTGACATAATATAAATACAAATCCACGACATATTATTTAATAAATTGTAAAAAAAATATGATAATACCATACATATTTATTGCTTAAATATAGACTATCACAACATTATGTGAGATAATTATAATATAAATAAAGGCTCTCATATTTGGTGTTTCACGCACTACAATTGAGACCTATAATTGATAGAAAAACAATAAATAATGAGGGGGTAACATGGAATATAAGTATAAGATTATTAGTATCAATGAAGATGAACGGCAGATTGTTATTGCAAGCAGTAACAGATCTTATATGGAAGAACCAAATGCATTTGTAAATCTTGTAAAGTTAATACAAAGCGAAGTGAACGGAACTATTGAAAATGTCGGTGAGATGCAGTTTAAAATAACTGATGATAAGTTTGGGCTCATCTATCAGTGGGATGGTTTATTCGGTATCAGCGTAATCTATCCGGAGAACATATCACCAAACGAAGCTGTTGATTTTTTAGACAATTACATGAGTGAATTCTAATAAAGATATCACAAAAAATGCAAATGATTACAACTTAGTCATTTGCATTTTTTGTGTTTCACTATCATTTATTAATCTTATTTATAGGAATTATCACATACGTCCATACAAGTGATACAGCAATATCCGGGATAGATAATCTGCCGTCCAAAATAACGGAAACGTTTATTGGTAAATGGATTAATAAAATCACCCTCTATGATTTTTCCTTCAAAAGCACAAATCTTAATATTGTCATACCAATCACCTCCAAGAAATGGAAAGCGTTCTCTTACAGTATATCCAAGCAGTTCTTTTGCCGGAAGGCCGATAACCTCCTCATACTTATGATTAAGGTAAAAGAATACAACATCATACAAACCTGTTTTTTCCGAATACGTTACTCGAAATACACAATATCCAACAGGGAGATCATCAAAAAGTGAGAAAAGTTCTAATGCGTGCTCAATACGGTTTTCTGAAGAAATATTATTATCATAATCCTCTGAAATACCAGGAGAATTAAGAAGTCCGGTAAGAGTCTCACGTCTTGACGATTCATATTCGGTGTCCTCTGTTTCACAAATAGAAGTCTTATCAAAAAAGTATCCCATGAGTCCGATTATCTCACCGTTAATATCATAAAGTGGAGTTTTACTAGCCATAATTTCTCTGTTTTCGCCATCACGTATGCAATTTTCCCTAATATTCTGAATAGATATTCCCTCATGAATGACCTTATACTCGTCATTCATGTACAAATCCGGATGAACATGCCAACCAAGTTCTTCATCATTCTTTCCAATTATTATTTCAGAAGAAGGAAATCCGTAATAATCAAGAAATCCTTTAGTTGCTCCCAAAAATCGTCTTTCTTTATCTTTCCAAAAAATATTTACCAACTTAGAATGCTCTAAATTGTACCAAAGGCGAGATGGCGAATATTGATCTTTCTCACATATTTCTGCCGCATTATTCTCAATGTAATTTTTAACTGAATTATGAACATTACGCACAAGAAGAAAATAATTATCATCATCAATCTTAAGGAGAGTATATTCTTTCCATACATAATTACCATGACGTACACTGGTTCTAAAAATATCACAGAAGTAGATTGCATGGCTATCTCTGATACGAGCTGCAGCATTATCTGGATCAAAAGTAGCAACAAACCTTTCAATATCCTCTGAAAAAATATAACCATTGGCATATTCCTCAACCAGTTGCTTTATACCTTTTCTATTTGAAAGCAAATCCTCTCTTGTGTCAGTATACAAAGGTCTGATTGAATCTTCAGAATAATTCATAAGTGTAATCCTGTCATACAAACCATAAATCTGGCGAATAGTATTATCAAGATATGTAGTCTTTTCAGTCTGAGTATCTTTAGTGAGATTTGTGATGGAAATGAGTACGCAATATTTTTCCTTAGTCTGAGTCATACGACGTACATTAACTTCATAGTATTGTTCGTTAATTGTAAACAACATCCTGCCATCTCCATCAACCTTTACAGAATCCATAAGATTAAGGATTTTTCGTGAAAGTGCATGATAAGGTTGTGGCTTACACAACATTTCCTGTGTAAAAACATTTGTAAATATACCCACATTATGGGCTATTTCTTCAAATGCAGAATTGTAAAACAGAATTTTAAATGTATCTTCGTAGAAGACTGCAAGAGCTAACGAAATACTGTTGAGCTGTCTGGCAGTAGTAAGAGAATCGTATTCTTCGCTGGTCATAAAAGGAACTGCACTAAGATAATCTATTTTTCCAATGTCATCATAGAATTTTCTGTCACCTGGTTTTTCTATCTTAATTCCTTTTTCATGTAAATTAGCTAATGCATCATCATATAACATTGGCTTTCCGAAATAATAACCCTGAACTTTTTCACAGCCAATGTCTCTAAGATATTCAAACTGTTCCTCAGTTTCAACACCCTCAGCAAGAGTGTGAATATCAATATCTTTTGCCATCTTTACCAATGCTGTAACTATGCGCTTTGACCTAAGATTAAAAGGTCTTAGAAAACTCATATCAAGTTTTAATTCATCAAAAGTAAAATCTTTAAGAACATTAAGAGACGAGTAAGCGCTACCAAAATCATCCATCCAAATCTGATACCCAGCAGACCTAAACCTGTCTACAATCCCAATCATAAAATCTTTTTGTTCAGCCATAACACTCTCAGTAATTTCAAAATAAATGAAATCATGTGGAATCTGATAATCACTTACAATATTATCTGCAACAGTAAAAATATCACATAATGTAAAATCCAGTCTTGAAAGATTAACAGAAACAGGTATTGGCGTATCACCTTTTATGAGAGAACTGCGAAGCTTCGCACAAACCTGTCTGATAATTGTTTCATCCAGTAAATGGATAATATTTTCCCTTTCCATAACAGGAATAAACTCATCCGGAAAAATCATACCAATCTCAGGATCAATCCAACGTGCAAGAGCTTCAAAGCTGCACAATTGTCCGGATGAAGTACGTATAACAGGCTGATAAAATGTCATAATTTCATGATTATCAATCGCCCTTTTATAATTGTTAATAACAAATTCTTCAAGATTTCTTCCCATACAGCGTTTCCTCCCATCAATATCTTCCGTTCTGCTTTCGAATTATTGATCCCCGTATATGAGTTATTAAGTTGTAATGTATAAATAGCCGATCCGTTTTTAATATACTTAATTATATCAAAAAAACCTTTATTTTACTATTATTTCGGGAAAATCTTCTCATATTTTTCCCAAGAAATTTATAACATCCCTTTTGGCTTTTTCTTCATATGGGTTGTCGGGCATTATTATTAAACCTAAAATTCTCTACATATCTTTTGAAAAATACACAATGTTACCGTTTTGTTACCATTATGTGATATATTGTAAACTAGGATTCAAAATTATAAAGTGATAGACGCGCAATTTGCAGGTGTCAGACACTTAATTTGCAGGTGCTATACACGAAATTAACAGGAGAAAACATGGATCAAATACTAATAGTTGAAGATGATGTAAACATAGGAAACTTAATACAATTAAATCTGGAGCTTGTTGGATATAAAAGCCATTTATGCGTAAACGGGATTGAAATGAAACAGGCTCTGGCAAAAAACAAATACGATTTAATACTGCTTGATGTGATGTTGCCGGGACAATCCGGATTTGAATTAATCAATTCTTGTGAGGGGACTCCGGTAATATATGTAACAGCAAAAGGAGAACTAAATGACAAGCTTAAGGGATTGACCCTTGGTGCTGAAGACTATATTGTCAAACCGTTTGAAATGATGGAACTTGTTGCAAGAGTAAAAGTTGTACTAAGGAGATTTCGCAAAGATACGCAATTGTTTCAACTTGATGGTGTAACTGTAGACCAGGAAAATCGAACAGTTGAAAAAGACGGTCAACGAATTGATTTGACGCCAAGAGAATTCACTTTGCTATCAGTTCTAATCGATAATAGAAATATAGCAATGTCTAGAGAAAAACTATTAGAAGTTGCATGGGGATGGGATTTTGAAGGAGAGACCAAAACAGTCGATGTCCATATTCAGCGACTCAGAAAAAAACTCGGTTGGGAAAAGCAGATACAAACCGTAACAAAAATCGGATATAGATTGGAGGTATAAACCAGCATGAAAGTATGGCAAAAAATATATCTTGCAGCCTTTGTCATCAGCGTTATTTTTGTAAACTTAGGAATCTATGCCGTATTTCATTTAACTTATCAAAGCAATATTAAAACAGAACAAAACAACGGACAAACGAGTTACCATATGCTTGAGCAAATTGTTGAAAATAATTTCACTGCTTTGAAAGAACGCAATAATCTTAACAACACAACCATCTGTGGAATAATGGAGATGTTTGAAAGAGAATATAGCAATCAGTCATTTGAGTTTATCATTTGGAAAAATGGGAAAATACTATATTGCAAAAATAATTCTAAAGAAAATAAATATATAGAGATAAATAATGATGAGATAAAAACATATATTTACGGTAAGCATTGGGAGAAATCATTTAAAGCTGTAGGTAACATTTCAGGATTAGATGATGAATATCAGTTATGCATAAACTATCCATTAAAAGAACTGAACCAGACATGGAAGCAGCTTCATTTCATTTATTTAACAATCAGCTTTTTTATGATGATTGTCATGGCCATTATAATGATTATTTTGCTGCATAAATTATTAAAGCCGCTTGAGCAGTTAAACAGGCAGGCAACGGACATCAGCAAAGGAAATTACGAAAGTCGAGTTCAAATAAAAGGCCATGATGAAATTGCAAATTTAGGACAAAGTCTGAATTCAATGGCCGATAAAATCCAAGTAAATATAGAAGCGCTTCAACATGAAAACGAAAAGAAAGAAGAGCTGATTGAAAATCTTGCACATGAAATGAAAAGTCCGCTGACCAGTATTTACGGATATGCTGAGTATCTTCAGAAAGCAAAAACAACTCCTGAGAAAGCAGAAGAATTCTATCAGATAATAATGGACGAAAGTAAACGACTTCAGAATATGGCGTACACATTGATGGATATGGCTGAACTAAGGGGAAAAGCAATCGAAATGAAAGATATAAATATCCGTAAATTTATAGATAATCAGCGCAAAATAGTCGAGAGAACATATCCAAATAATTATAACAATAACAATAACAATAACAATAACAATAACAATAACAATAACAATAACAATAATAACAACAACAATAGCAATCATAACAACAAACACGCCGAAATTATTTGGAATATAAATGTTTCAGAACAGGAACACTTATATGGTGAACCTCAGCTTATGTCGATTCTATTGTTGAATTTGATTAGTAACGCGGCAAGAGCCACTAAAGAAAAAGTTGACGGTAAGATTACTGTCAGCGTTGAAAAAACTAATGAGAACAAAATTCTAATATCCGTTTCTGATAACGGAATTGGAATTCCAAAAGACAAACTATCTTCTATAACAGAACCATTTTATCGTGTTGACAAAGGCAGAAGCAGATCAATGGGAGGTAACGGTTTAGGCTTATCTCTTTGCAAGAGAATTGTTGAACTGCATAAAGGGGAAATGGAAATCCAGTCAGATGAGGGTATCGGAACGAAAGTGAATATTAGTATTAAAAATCAGTATTAAAAATCAGTATTTAATATCAGTATTTAATATTAGTATAAAAACTAAAAATTAAATATCAGTATTTTATTTCATCATATTATTTTTTATTTCGTTACCTTTTTGTTACCTTTTTGCAATTGTACTGAAAATGCACAGGTCTAGGATATACATATAAGAAATGTTAAACGAATTGCAATTCACAATCATTTGAACAAAAAAACTATGCATCATTTAGAAATTATGAATGACATGAAAAGCATGACACTCATGAAAAAACACGAAAGGAGATATATCGTGAGAAAAGAAAGTATTTTAACTATCACATTATCTTTAATGCTTGCAAGTGCAGGTGGCTTGGCACTTAATCAAACTATTTCCGGTGAAATGAATCAGGAAATCTGTAAAAAATATAACAACAAAAGCATTAAAACATCAGCTAATAATATCAATTCAGACTATGATGAACTCGCAAACGACGACTTTTTTGCCGATTCAGAAGACAGATACGCATATGATGACACTACACCATTTAAGTCGAAAAAAATAATTGATATTTCCGCATCAGAAGCACAAGAAATAATAGTAGAACAGGTTGAGAAAATATATGGAAAACTTAATGGCTTTTATTCTTTTGGAATATCAAATCGTACCGGAGATGGCGTAATTAACAGAGAATACTATGGAACATTTACAGTAACGTCAACCGAAGGTGACGGAAAAAAAACAGATTATGAATTTGCTCTAAATTCTATTACCGGCAAATTAATTTACATATACAAACATTGCCCGGATTTAGATAAGAGAAATGGCGACAGTTCATCTGAAATATCCGTAAATGGAGATGAGTTAGATAACACTTCAGAAAAGTATGAAAAGATTGCAAAAGAATTTGCCTCATCATATTTTGATGATAATGATATTGCAAAAATGGAAGTAATCTATAACGTTGTTTTCTACGGTGGGGAAAATGATCTTGATTATTTTCATCAGTCACCTGCTGTTGAGCTGACAATGGATGACAATTCAAAATATACAATAAGTATCCATCCAACAACCGGAGAAATCGTCGGTTTTGTAAAGAATTAATTTTAAATCGCTAAAAAATATGCAAATTATTAACAGTTATTTTCAAACAACTATAAGATATGGAGTATTTAATTACAAAAAATTATAATATAACGAAGTAGAAAAAAGTGCACTATAAAGTGTACTTTTTTTATGACATATAGTATGATTATTGTATATTAATTCTGTATTAACTATATCTGATTAATCAGATGAGAGGAGGATTTTATGAAAAAGAGTATCAGAAAAATATTCAGTTTAACACTATCAGCTATATTAATTGTTGGCGGTTTTTATTTTTCGCCATTAGGTGAAGGCATGCACAATTCTTTTGCTGCATCTAACGATGAAAATCCAACCGTAGCGTTGGACGATACACTTTACTCAGTAGATATTACCGGAGTAATTGCCCCAGTGGATGGCGCATACGCTCTAAGAGATGTAGCTTCGACAGATTTTTACGATGCAACAGCTTCCTGGTGGGCATACGATCCAGGATGTTGGTTATTTCCATCAGATAAATTTCAGGATGGAAAGAAATACAAAGTTCGTGTAACTCTTGTTGCAAAAAGTATTTTTAGGTTTGCATATAAGCAAGGTCCGGAGTATCCTGAATCAACTGTAACAGCAACAATCAACGGTCTTCCTGCAACTGTAAATGTTGAACTTGGAAAAGACCCTTCACAAACTATCATGGTAGATTATACATTTACTTGTGGTGAACTTCCAACAACCACAACACAGCCTTCAACAAATGGTGGAAATACAAATCAACAGACAACTACAGCACCTTCTTCGGTTGCAGCAACAACTCAATCAGCAACAACAACTGTTGCAACTGATGTCACACAGGCTGCTAACAAAAAAGATACACAATCATTAAAAGTTTCTGTAAAGAAGGCAAATGTCAAATACACAAAAGTTAAGAAGAAATTGCAAAAAGTTAAAGCAATTACAGTAAAAGAGGCAAAGGGTTCTATCTCTTATTCCAAAGTAAAAAAAGGGTCTTCTGCAAAACTTAAAGTAAATAAAAAGACAGGAGTTATAACAGTTAAGAAAGGTACAAAGAAAGGTACTTATAAGATTGTTGTAAAAATCACAGCAACCGGAGATGATAAATATCTTTTAGGTTCAAAAACAGTTACAGTAAAAGTCAAAGTCAAATAAACAAGAAATATATATAAAACAAATATACATGACAAAGGCGTTTCATCACATAGTGGTGGAACGCCTTTATATATTGGTCAACTATTCTTTTATCAAGAATGTAATATCCCTGAGATACGTCTGAGATACGCCTGAGATATGTCTGAGTTATATCTAATTATTTTTAATTGGCGAATTACAGAAATATATTTCTCAATTTAAGAAATATATTTCAAATAAAAAAAATGATATTATTTTGTTAAAAAGGATTTATTATATAAAAATTTAGTAACTATCAAATTGAAAGGAAAAATGATGCTATGATTTACGAAAAAAACAATATTAATTACAACAACGAAATAAACGAATTGTTAATTAATGGAAAGAATGCGATTAACAAAAAAGACTGGGAAACAGCATCATTATTATTTTCAAAAGCAATTGATTATAATGATAAATGTGGAGATGCATATTACGGCGCATTAATGGCAAAATACCATGCTAACAGCCCAAAGAATATGGTTGACATTTTTCTTGAAAAATATAATAATCCTGATTCTATAGCTATTGAATATTACAGAGATCACATTGATGATATAATCACTGAATACAAGGTTCCGGGATATTTGTCTGAAGATGAAATAAAAAATGAGTACGATTTTTGTAATGATACAGTATTTTATTCAACAGTAGACTCAATTATGGATATGAAAGAATTAGCCATGAAAGAAATTTCAGGAGAAAAACTTTGGTCGAAAGCAATGGAATACGGAACAGATAATCTTCAAGCTAAAATTAATAACATAATAGAAGAAATAAAAAGAATTTTAGATGAAAGAATCGATATAGCAAAAGAACAATATATAAACAACGTTTCTGAAGTTGTTCGCACAACCGGACAAAGAGTAATAGAAACAGATAAAATAATTATAAATAAATATAATGAAGCCAGAGAGGAGAGACTCAGAGATTATAATAGAGCTGTTTTTTTATTCAAATGTGCAAGAAAAAAAGCTGATATTGACGTTGTAATCCCAATGTTTGACAGAATGAAGGAATTCAGAGATTCAGATGAATATTTAGCAAAATGTATAAAGATTAGAAATACAGTATGGCTTTATTATCTAACACATTATAACGGAAACGCAGATTATTCATTACAAATCATATCAATTATCTCAGGAATATCTTTTTTCTTATCCGCGATTGTAATTTTTATACAAATACTTAGTTTTTTATACTGAAATTATGATATCTGAAACCAGAAAGTTATCATTTTTTTCATAAAGCACACCACTGATATAAGGTTGGTGTGCTTTTGTTCTACAAATGTAGAATTTCCTCTTGACAAACCATTTCGACATTTGTAGAATAAAATTACAAATTGATTTCGACATTTGTAGAACAAGATATTTTTAATAAAAAACGAGGAGAGCAGCTATGAAAAAATCAATTATTTTATCAATCTTAATTATGGCATTTGCACTTGGAATTGGAAGCAAAGCATTCGCCTATGAAAAGCAGAACAATCTCAACATAGACGGGAAATACATGTACGTCGTTGCACCGGACAACTCTAGCACTCAGATAGTCAGATACGACAGCACCACAGGAGAAACAAAAGTAATATACGAAAATGGTGACATAAAAGCAATTACTTCAGTTATTGTTTGTGGAGACAGACTTTTAATTGAAGGCAACAAATGCTGGTCTGCAACATATGGTGGATCTGCCGGATTTCCTCAGTCTGTAAATTATATTTATTCCATGAATAAAGACGGAAGCGATATTAAAACCATCACTAAAGGAAAAGATATGATATATCACAAAGGTAAAATATACTATATCAATCCTAAGATGAAGACTATTGATGGAGAGAAAGGAACATTATACGGATTGGTTTATAAGATGAATCCTGACGGTTCAAATAAAAAGCTCGTATATAACAACAAAAAAGTTGCCAGAATGTACACCGATGAGAAGTATCTTTATGTGGAAAAATACAAAGAAGACTATATGAATAAAACCTTTTACAGAATTAGTTTCAAAGGAAAAGGCGAGAAAGAAGTAGATTATGCAATATATAAAAACAAAAAATATGATTTTTATTCTATCCGATCTTATTACGGAATAGTACCGGAAATATCATCAATCGACTATATAAAAATATGCAACAAAAAAGGAAACACAGTAAAAAAAATAAAGACAAGTTCCTTTACGGTATGCGGCAAATATATCTATTACAACAAGAGTAAAGTAAAAAGCTGTACAGTTTATCGTTTAGACACTAAAACTTTAAAATCAAAAAAAGTATACAGTTATACAAACGAACTACTTGATGACTCTTCTGAGTGCAAAGCATTATTCTATCATAACAAACTTGGAAACGTAGTTTATATAGAAGGATACTATGTAGAAAAAAATGGTGATTATTACGACGAGATTTGCGAATGTATTAATAACCAGGGAAAAGCAACAGAAATCAGCAAATGGTTTGTATCATAATAGTACAGGAGGGCAATAACTATGAAAAGATTACCGGATTCCGAGTTAGATATAATGATGGCAATTTGGAAACTTAATTCAGCAGTTACCAGAGTGGAAATAGAGGGGGCACTTAGTAAATCTGATGAATGGTCACCAACTACAATTTTATCCCTGCTTTCAAGATTAGAAAAAAAGGGATTTGTTAAGGTTGAGAAAAATGGAAAACAAAATGTATATGAGGCTATAGTATCACAGAAAGAATATCTGCAAAGCGAAAGCAAATCGGTATTAGAAAAAATGTACAACAACTCTATTACTAATTTTATGGTTGCACTGTACTCAGGTAAAAAACCTACCAAGAAGCAGTTAGATGAATTGCAGAATCTTATCGATACTTATAAGGGGGAGTAAAAAATGTCTGAATTGATGGGAAATATCTTATTAAATAGCTTAATATTAAGTCTTTTAATAGTAATTGTGTTAATGCTAACGCCATTGCTTAAGGGCTATTCAAGACGATGGAGATATGTTGCATTTTTTGTAATAGGATTAAAATTACTTATTCCGGTATCTTTTATACCGGGCAACTACGGAATACAAATTCCAATAGTAAGTAATGAAGTCGACAACACAGTTGGCAATACAAAGGATAATATAGTCAAAGATAACAATATACACAACGACGGTGCAATTGCAGATAAAAGTGTTGGTAATAATTCCATTAATAAAAATACTAACATTAATGATAATGAGATTATCGGCGATAAAAACAACATAGTTGATAATGAAAATGTTGATAATAATAGTGACGTTAATAATGCCGGTGTTAATAATATTAATGACAATAATGCCGGTGTTAAAAATGCCACAGCAAATGATAATAACATCATTGCAGACAATTTAGTTCCTAACAATCCTAATACACAGAATACTGAAAGCAATAATATTGTTGAGTCAGCTAAAAACACTATTAAAAACATCAGCGCAAATACCTTATTACAGTACGTATTAATTATTTGGGCATCAGTTGCTTCAGTATTGATGTTAGTTTACATTCTGATTTATCAGTACCACAAAAGAAACATCAAAAGATGGAGCGTTCCTGTTGAAGATTCTGAACTTATCAATTTATTTGAAAGTGAAAAAAGTGCTTTAGGCATTAATACTGATATCGCATTTTTACAGTGCAGAAAAATCAACACTCCAATGGCAGTTGGTATCATTAATCCTTGTATATTAATTCCTTTTATGGATGATTACAGCGGGTTAAGATATATTTTGCGCCATGAACTTGTTCACCAGAAACGTCACGATATGTATACCAAAGTATTTTACGTTATAGTTAAGTGTGTCCAGTGGTTCAATCCATTAGTACGCCTTATGGTAAAACACGCATATGATGACATCGAATTTTTGTGTGATGATGAAGTTGTAAGAAGCCTTGAAAAGGAGCAGCGTATACAATACAACGAATCACTGTTGAATATTGTAAAAATACAGTGTGAATATACAAAAGCAGAGAATGTTGTATTTTCATTCGGATTGATTCAGGATAACGATGATTTAAGAAAACGTATGATAAACATAATGAATATGAAGATTAAGAAAAGCGGGCATATCATTACTGCATTATTAGTTGCAACAGTTATACTTAGTGGAAGTCTTGTAGTATGCGGAAGTTCTTCTGATAATAATTCTTCATCAAAACAGACATTAGAAACAACAGGAAATATAACTAATGATGACACTGAATCAACAAACAATAACGATGAAGCTATTAATAACGATGAAGCTATTAATAACGATGAAACAAGCGATGGAGCTGAAACAAAAAAAACTGATGAAAATACGGATAGACTTGAAACCATTATACTAAACAATGGAAGCACATTACCGGCCTTATTGACATCTGCTTTGGAAAACAAAAGATCTTATTATCCTGATACCACTGATGAATCTTCGGTATATTGGGGATTTTTATGGGAAGCCGTACATAGGTTAGTATGGTCACATCCATCATTCATCGATGGTAATGACGAATTTAATATAATCAGTGAAGAAGAACTCGCTCAGATTGGAGCTGTATATTCGCCAAAACCATTTGACGAATATAGCAAGAATTATCCTGAAGGAATTGAGTATCATGACGGAAAATATTATATTCCTGTAGGAGATCCGGGAGAAACATATTACTTAATCGACAGCAAAACCATAAATGAAAATGGAGAGATGGTTATTAAAGGAACAACAGCTCCTGCTAGAAATTTTGATGATCTTATATTATATAACTATGAATTAGTTATCAAATACTTAAAAAACAACAGATATGAATATCAGGTTGTAAGCATGAATTTAAGTGAAACAGATGAATATATCGACTACCTAAAAAGTGGTCCTCTCAATTTCGCTACCAACAAAAACAGACTATCTCTATTCACGTCAGCTGCTGTAAGCGTGGAAGCATTTAAAGAATCAGAACCATCTGCCAAAATGAGTCCGTATTGGACAAAAATTTGGTATTATATATCCAGATGCGCTTCGGATTCTAATAAAGAACTCAAAATAAAAGATTCTAATGACTACTGGATTGTAAATGAATCGGATGTTGAACAAATCGGAACAGTATTTTCAGACGAGCCATTATCAGAAAACAAAATTCCTGATGGATATTCATTAGTCAAATATAAGAATGGAAAATATTACTTCTTAAAGGGTGATTCCGGGATTAATAGATTTACAGTAGATAATTCAACCTATGATGTTAAAAATGATATTCTTACAGTAACCGGACATTGGGATAATAATATTGAAAATATGGACGGATCTGAAAAAGAAGAATCTGAAAAACCATTTAAGTTACAAGTTAAAAGCCATACAAACATATATGGTTACCAAATTATCAATACAGAAGTAAATTAGAATAAACAAACTGTAACAAGCTCCATTGGAGCCTTACAAGAACAAGGATACCAACCATGCAAACGCTGTCTTGTAGACAAATAAATAAAAAAGAAGTAGGAGAGAGTACCATTATGAAAAAAATATTTGGAGAGATTAACTTAACCTGGAAGAAATTAATTATATTTGCTATTATTGCCGGAGTATATACCGCCATTATGGCAATGCTACCATATACTGAAAATACATCTTTCAGAGATATTGCCATATCCTTTGAAGTATGGATTTTGTTTGGAATATTAATAATTATGAACAGTAAATCAGCAAAAGACTCTGCGTTAAAATGTTTTGTATTCTTTTTAATTTCTCAACCACTGGTGTATATAGTTCAAGATTTAATTAATCACAGTAATTTATTTTTTACATATTACAGATTTTGGATTGGTTGGACAATCGCCTGTTTACCAATGGGCTTTATTGGATATTATATGAAAAAAGACAAATGGTGGGGATTATTATTTATCTTAACTCCAATGTTATTATTTTTAGGATTTCATTACGGCTCATATTTAGGCGAAACATTATACTTTTTCCCATATCATTTATTAAGTGCAATATTTTGCATAATTACACTGATTATCTACCCATTATTTATCTTTGATAATAAAAAAATAAGAATTACCGGATTTATAATAAGCTTATCGTTAATAATAATAATGACAATTATAACATTGTTAGATAGAACAACATATAACACTACATTACTGGTAAACGGTGGAGAAGCCGGAGCGACATTTAATGATAGTTACAAGGTTTATTTAGAAGATAATAAATATGGTAAAGTATACATTAAATATGATGAGAATTTAGAAGAATACTTGATACAAGCTGAATTCAGCAAGGGAGGAAAAACCAATCTCATCTTGGAAGATTCAGATAATAATAAAACAATTTATGAGATAGATATAAAAAGAAACTCATATGAAATTACAAAAAAATAAAAGCATTGGATTTTTTAATTATATTCCGTTTAATAATTTCTAATAGTGATATTTAGCGCCTTTGTAAAAAGGCGCTATTTTGTTATCCACGACAAGCCAAATAATAATTTGTGCTTACACAATAATTATTATTTGCAGCCTACTCGATTTACATGAGCGCCAGACACATATTTGAAAGGATTTATTATTATATGAAAATTATTAATGGAATATATTCATCGGCAAATATATTTACTACCGAAAATGCCGAAACAGCAATAGAGCCATATACTCTCAAACAGATTCAATTGCTGTGTGATAACAAAACAACAAAAAATACTAAAATAGCTATTATGCCTGATGTACATCCGGGTGTTGTTGGAACAATCGGTTTTACATCTACAATCGGAGAAATGCTTATGCCTAATCTGTTAGGCAGTGACATAGGCTGTGGAGTGCTGTTAGCTCAGATAAAAACTAAAAATGTTGAATTCAAAAAGATGGATTCTTTGATTAGAGAACGCATTCCATTCGGAGCTGCCACACTTGATGAGGCTCCTTTCGCCTACAGAAATATCGATGACATTGCAAATGCTATAAAAGCTACTGTACATATTACCAACATACTTACACCTATCTACAATTTCAAAGGGGGTGATAAGTAATGTTAAACTGGTTTGTGGATGTCAGTGTTATTCCTGAAATGCAAGAAATTAACAGAAATAAAGAGTACAAATTTGAGAGATTTCACTGTGGTGGAAATGGCGGACAAAATGTAAACAAAGTGGAAACCGGAGTGAGACTTACGCATATCCCAACAGGAATAATCGTCACATAATGGGTTATAAAGGAGAAATATGATTAAAAACAATAACGATACTTCACCGAACAATTTTGCAAATCATGCAGAAGATAGTGATAACAAACTGACAAATAATCAATCAACAGATGAGGAATTGGCTGCATTATGGAATCAGCATGAATTTTGTCCTAAGTGCGGAAGTAAGAAAATAAAAGAAATAGATGAAAGAGTGAGAGTACTTTTTTTCCATAGTTATCATGTCAAAAAATATGTATGCAATAATTGCCAATGCCAATGGCTATAAAATACTGTAAATCCATATATCAGCAGCTACAGGTACTAAAACCAATAATTATATTTCTGCATCCATACCTGAATATAATGGTTATGATTTTATTGAATTAAATAATAATAATCCGGTATTTACCGCAGAAGAAAAAAACAGCCGCCCTAAATGAGCGACTGTTTATCATATAAAATTAATAAGCAATGGAAGTAGGAAGTTTAGAAATAACCATGTACTGAGTTTTATATGTGTATTCATTAGATGTTTCAACAACACATTTTCCTGAATCATTCATAGTATACATATCCCATGTAATATCTTCAGGAGTTTTATTATCATTAATCTTTAATATTCCAACATCATCCCAGCCTGGTTTAAAATACCATGAACTGTTGTTTGATTTCTTAACCATTACAGGAAATGGAATATAGCTGTTACCAACGCCTGAGTAAAGAACAGTTGGTTTATTTCTAAAAGCAATAAGATACTGATCTTCGCCAATAGGGTAGTTTGGATTATTATCTGCTCCTGTAAGAATTGTAGCTTCTCCGCCTAATGCTTCTACGTCTGCTTTAATAAGTTCTTCTGTAGATTTGTCACGGTCTGCACCATACATATCAGAAGCAAATCCATAGTTTACACGGGCTTCAATTTCAGCACCGCCGACAACCCATCTATTTAAAGCAAATCCGTAACCGTCTGTGTTAAATACTTTAAAGGATTCAAAATATCTGTCATATGTTGCACAGTAAGAAACATTGTTGTTAATCTTATATGAAACAGGATATTCCGTAACTTCTGATGGTGATGTTGTGTCATAAGTAAAAGCTTTGTTGTATGGAAGATAGTCTCCTGCACCCGGTAATTTAGATTCATTAATTATTAATTTACCAAGAGAGTCTTTTTCAACTGCAGGTGTAACATACACCAAACACTTAGCAAGAGCACGAGGACAGCTCTTATCATACACAGATATTTCTGCGTAACCTGGACCTACAGCAGTAATTATTCCTGTAACAGAGTCAACACGAATAACATTTGCTGAATCTGTGTCCAGCTTGAAATCTAATCCTTTTGCTGCATACCAAGGGGCAACACTACCTGTTAACTGAGCAGTCTGTCCGACATACATACCGATATTATTGAAATTTAAAGTTATTTTTCTGGCTTCAATAGGGGCCTGTACATTACTTTTTTCAACCCAGCCTGAACGAACCACATCTCCATCAGTTATATGAGTAACATAGTACCAACCACCACATTGTTTTGATACCTCATAATCCTGATGAGGAACAATAGTAAAATGACATGCATCGCATTCGTAGTTTTCTTTTGTGGCACCTCTGTAAAGATATGTTGAAGGAGTTACGATTCCGTGACAGTATTTGACTTTTGGAATTGTATAGGTTGATACACCTACAGATTCAACATAAGTATCCTTTGATGTTTTAACAGTTAATTTAAGTGTAGCATGTCCTTCCTTAACAGCTTTAATTTTACATTTCGCATTGGCCTTAGATCCTGTTGAACTTACTGTAAAAAGAGAAGTGTTTGACGAAGACCATGTTGCAGACTTAATTGTTCCATGTCCTGATGGAAGTTTAAATGTGTAATAATCTGCAGTTGTTTTACCAACCGCTACAGCTGTGTTGTGTTTTAAGTCATCTGTGTAATAGACTTTTAAAGGTGATGAAGCAGCAGCTTTAACATCAACTTTTGGCATAGCAACTCCCATTGTAATGACAGCAAGGGACGCTACTACCGTGCTTACTAGTTTTCTTGAAATGTGTTTTCTCATTTCACGCCTCCTATAAAATTATTATTTTTTTAAGGGAAAGCAAAAGATAGAATTATTACAGACATAATAATTCAAAAAGAAATATTTTTTTCAAACTCCCCCTTACAAATTCAACATTATACAAAAACCGATTTAAAAAAACAATGATTTTTGCAAAAGCTTTGCAGTAGCGTCAAACATTTTTGCAAAAGCTTTGCAGTAGCCAACCATAGCAAAATTTTCAACCAAGAATAGACAAAAAAACAGCTATCCAAAACCGGATAGCTGCTGTTGTGTAAAATGGTGTTAATGTAGGACAGATAAATCCGTCCAAAGATTTTTTACCATTACATTATATACAAAAATAATATGATAGTAAAGGAAGCTACATTGACCAAGTAGTAGCGTAACCATTTTTTATCAATTAAAAACGTTATATGCATTGCTATTTTTTATAATCCTAATATTTGCTTTTTCTTTTGTTCGTACTCTTCCTTTGTTATTAATCCGTCATCAAGCAATACCTTGAATTTTCTCAAATCGTCTGGATTATTGCCAATACTGTTATTACTATTAAAAATCACATATTCATTGTCGGTGCATCGTTTCTTTATCATTTTATCTATTTCTCGACTAAACTGGATTGTTTTCTCAGTAGTTACCAATATTTGTCCAGAAGCAGTACCAATTACTAATTGACTGTTTTTGATGGAAACTTCCTTTATTGTGTCGATTGATACTTCAAAATTTTTTCCCTGAGTGACCCCATATATTCTCCTATCTGTTAAAATCACTTTATCAGAACTGCATTTTGAGCATTTGCTCCATCTGTTAGCCACAATACACATAAGTATAGGAAAACTAAATAAATATACCACAATCCCCTCTGGCGCGGAGAAGAAACCATCATAATATAAATACAAAAAATAGCACACCAAGAGAAAAATGAGACCGATTTTTTTGTCTTTACTAGATGATTTTAAATTAGTAAAATCATCTCTTAATATTTCCCGTTCTTCCATACTGATTACCTGTCCTTTTATTTATAACCAATCAACTACTTTCTTTTAATGTAACATATAAAATAGTAAAAATCTATTTGCATTTTCTAATAATATATTTGTTTTTAAGTTTCCCCACGTCACTTTGCTCAAGGCATCTGTGCCCGGATCATAAAAAAGAAGCAGCCACCACGCGGTAGCCGCTTCTCATTTATGTTTGTGTATCTGGGATCCAGATCAACCATTGGTGGTAAACTTGTAAAAAACGAATATTATAAGGACAGCTTTCTGGTTTCAATTCTTGGAGAGAACTATGCTGAAAAGTTTTATGAAATGCGATGTAATATCCTTCATCAATGTGAAACGGATATAGAGCATGGTTCGGGGTTGCCTATTTTCTTTTCAATCGGGATCGGAAACACACATTTGTCCAATGAATGTATCGTGCAGATTGAAACTATTTGCGATGAGATATTCCGTTATGCCGAAAATTGGATAGAGATTTGTCACTATCACGATCTACCAAAACGTCAGTATTATGACGGAAACAGCAGAGATGATAAGTTGCTGTATAATAAGCTTTGTGAAAACGATAGAGCTGATTATCTGTTGGAACAACATAATAAAGAATTAAGTCGAAGAAACGGATAATCGGAGATGGATGGTTAATCCATCTCCGCTATTTTTATGTACTTATAAACTGATGCCCTGGAACAGTTCATGATACGAGCCATCTCGGATATGTTGATATCACCGGACTTATACATCTGATAATACTTCCAAAACTTATCCGGAAGGTTGTCTTTCGTGGTTTTCGGTCTTCCAATCTGCTTTCCTTTGGATGCAGCATTTTTCATACCGGACTTAACTCTCTGGGAAACGATGTTTCGTTCCATTTCAGCAAACACACCCCACATCTTAACCATACCTTCTGTCATTGGATCCATTTCACCTTTTGAGCAGTCAACACAGAAGGAACCACCGATATTAAGTATCAGCTTCTTGGCTTTGACTGTCTGTAGGATTTCACAAAGATGTTTGGTTAATCGGGTAAGCCTTGATACTTCTGTTGTGGCAATCGTATCTCCTTCTGATACGATATCCATGAGTTTCTGCAGTTCGGCACGGTCATCTTTTGTGCCAGATTCATACTCCCAGTAGATATGTTTGTCGTCAATAACGCCAAGGGCATACAGTTCCCGTTTCTGTCGGTCGATGTCCTGTCGTTCTTCGTTTGTAGAGCAACGGGCATATCCGTAAATCATATTATCTGTCCTTTCTGTATATAAATATCATTATAGGTATTTATATATTTTGGACTCTGAGTAGTATCCTCTATCATCAACATTAGCATATGTAATCGTAAGAGGAATTACACGCTGAATTTGTTTATTTATTGCAATAGCGGCTCTTTGTAAATCTATCTTGTCATATTCGCATAACAAATCAAGTGCATCTCTTAGTTCTTTAGTAGTATCGAGGATGAATTTGTTGTAGTTTTTTCCTTGATGTATTAGGACTTGATCTTTTCTTATTTCTATTTCGTAATCCACAGTATTAGGTCCTGTTACATGTTTTATTGAATACAACCAAAGGGATATTATTTCCGAATTTAGATTATTAGTAATCCTAAAACTAGATCTGATTTCTGTTGTAAATGATTCTTTTGTATCTATAAAATAATTCAAATCATCCTTCTGTACTTTCTTAATATCTTCTATGCAAGGAGTTATTTTTTCGGTCAAAAATTTACCAATCACATTTACTTCTTTAGATACTTTATTTAATTTTATTTGATTCTTAATAGCACATCTCCAACCATAGATTACTAGAAGAAAAAAGACAATGTACCATGGTCGTTCTGAAAATACTTTGATAAGTGCTTTGATTATAATCTCTGCATCGGCTTCTTTTGCCATTATAGAAGACGGAAATTTTATTGTTATTTCTAAATTGTTAACAAGCATAGTGTTATACTCCTTAATAATAGTATTATATGTATTAAATGGTTTTGCAATATGGTTAATTGTAGCAATCATAGAAACTGATATATGATTTATATTTATCACTATATGCGTATAAAATAATATAAATTGGTTTTAATGCTAGCAGATACGTCAAAACTAACATTTCTATGAATCAAACGTAGTATTTGAACTTTCTTATCAAATATTGAACATCATCATTTGTAGGTCCATAATTGGCAATTAATTGTTTTTGTATTTGTCGTAAAGCTTCCTTATCTTCTGAATCGTTTGCTGCTTCAATTGCAGATAAGTACTGATTATACTCTCTTGATGGTATTGATGACATATTATCCCCTCCTTTTCCGCTGAAAGATAGTAATATTTATCATTATATTCCGCTCCATTTCATATACTATATATTACAAAAATAGGTTATGTTTTGCAACTTTTTTTGGTTGTTCCATATTCATTTCCAGACATATTATTTAGTGAGGACATGGAGATATTGAATAAAAAAGTAAGAGATGGTACAATTACTTATGCAGAAAGGAGTAAGAAATGCCATTATTAGATAGTACAGAAGGAAAGATAGGATTACTTGTTACAGGAGTTATTATTTCATTTATCATAATTATTTCACAGTTTTTTAAAGTGAAGAGGATGATGAGAAACAACGAAATTGATAGTAAAGAAGCTGCAAAGATAATGCAAAAATATTCCTATGTGGCAACGGTAATTATTTTCTTTTTCGGATTTCCGTATTTTTTGGATACTTTTTTTAAATAATTATTACTTGAATGATACACCAAAAAAATAGTGCGTCGTTCAACACAATTTTATTTACAACTTGCAAAGCAGTAAATACCACCAGTCACAAGGCTAGGTGGTATTTTTATATCAAAATGTTATGGTGAATATATGGAACTTCATTTTGGTCCCTTAAATTAAGCGCTTACTGTAAACGAAGCTTATCGGTATAATATTGCACATATTAAAAAAAATTTTTTGAATTGCGGTTTGTAGTGTATGGATGGAAAGTGTGATATGATGATAAGTAGTTAGGTGAAGATGAGTATTATCACATGTGGGATGGGAAAAGAAATTAGAAAGGTAGTAACCATGAGAGTGGCAATTTGCGATGATGAAATAATTGAATTGAATAATACTAGAAAACAATTGGAAATTGCATACAGGAATCTGGATCTGTCGATAGATGTTTATGACAGTGGTAATGAGTTGTTGAAAGCTGTAGAGCACAAAAAATATAACCTTATAATACTGGATATTGAAATGCCTGAAATTGACGGAATATCTTTAGCAAAAAAAATAAGGGAAACTTATGAGGAGATAGCGCTGTGTTTTTTGACATCCCATGTGGAATATGCTCTTAAGGGGTACGAAGTAAATGCACTTAGATACCTTACTAAACCTGTAAAAGCCGAGCAGTTATCTGAGGTGATAACATACCTTATAGAAAAAGATTCTGCACAGAAGAAATTAATGTTAAAAGATAGTGAGGATATGAACTTAGTTCCCATAAAGGATGTGATATACATGGAAGCACAGAACCAGGATATAAAAATTGTGACCGAACAGAAGGAATATAGTCGCAGGTACAACATTAAAGATTATGAAGATGAACTAAGAATGTATAATTTTGTACGATGTCATAGAAGCTTTTTGGTTAATATGGCGCATGTCGTACGTATTTCAAAAAATGAAGTTATGTTAGATAACAAAGAGAGTATTCCTCTTAGTAGAACAAAAGAGAAGCAAGTTAAGGAAGCGTTGCTATCATATGTGAAAAGGAGTGCAATCTAGTGAATTGGGAAATGATTATAATATCAGGAATAACCGAATTGTTATTGATTGGCCTTACTATTCTGACAGCCAAAGCATTATTTGAAGACTCAATTGTGACCGACAAAAAAACAATAAGCATTTTATTATTGGATGTAGCGGTAACCATTTTGTCTGAATGGTTTGGAAGCAAACAAATGGTTCCTTATACAGTTATATGCACTGTATTGATATTCACATTGTGGTGTTGTTATTTTATAAGAGGAAATAGAGAACGAATATGGAAAAGAGGCAGGGCTGTTTTGTATTCTTTCCTACTTATAATCGCATGCGGTTCCAGCTACTCAGGGACATGTGTAGAACTTCTTAACATAAAAGGAAATAATGAAGATAGTTTGGAATATAGCATACAATTTTATTCTTTTGTGATATGTGTGTGTATCATTTTTATTATTGTCATATATCGTGGATTAATAAGAAAGGGTATCAATTTGCAGTGCAGTCTTAAGGAAAGAGTGTTTTTACTTGGCACAGGTCTAATTGTTTTTTCTATTTACTCAATTATTATATCTGAAATGGAGGCGGAAAAGGAAAGAGGAATAGAACTCCCAATTACAATAAGAGTGATTATTGTTGTGCTGATTACGATAATATATATTGCTATTCCGTCCTTGATGATAAGTAATAAATTGTCATTATATTATGAGGTTGGACAAAGGTACCAGAAAGAAATAAATGAGTTGGAATTGGTACATTTTGAACAATATAAAGAATCGCAGGAAGAGACTAGAAGATTCAGGCATGATATTATAAATCATTTGATTGCAGTCCAGATGCTTAATGAGAATGGCAAAGAGACTGAAGCAAAAAAATATATAAATGATTTGCTGGGAAGAATTCAGGCACTATCTCCAAAAGTAGTTACAGGATGTGAAATGCTTGATTGTATTGTTACATCTAAGTTGGAATTGATGGAGCAGAAGAATATAGAATTTTCGTTATATGGAGTTATGGATTACGGCTTGGATATGAAATCGATAGATATTTGTTCTATATTTTCAAATGCAATGGATAATGCCATTGAGGCGTGCGAAAAGATTGAAGGAGAAAGAAACATAGTTTTTTCTATAAAAAGAACAAAATCATTCTATTGTGTAGACATTAGTAATACTATAGATGATTCTAATAATAATGCTACAGATAGAGAGATATTGGTAAAGAAGAATGGATTCACTACCAAAAATAATAAGGAACTACATGGATTTGGCCTTGGTACAATAAAAAAGACAGTCGAGGAAAATGGTGGTGAGATATCTATGGAAATCTTGGATGGAAGATTTTGTTTGACAATTCTTTTACCGGTGCCCCAAATAGATGGTAAACCATGCGAACAGATATAAAAATGCAATTCACGACAGAAGAATAACCTTTTACGACAAAAAAGATTATTCTTCTGTTTTTGCGTGTAATATTATATGTGGTTGTAATAATTGAACTGAAATACAAAAGGAGAGAAAGACAAATGAGCAAAAAAAACAAGATGTCAATGGGAATCTATCCTATGAAAAAGAAGGAAAAATCTAAGTATGAGAAAATGCTTGGGGAGAAAAAAGTGTTTGAAATGACACCGGAGGAACTTGAAGAGCCAATTACGAAGGAGATGGGAGAACTGTGTAGACATCGTTTGGAAAAAAGGTGGTACAGGAGATTAATCGAATTGAATATTATTATGATAATAGTTGTGGTTTCTATTTTTGTAAATAACTATTCGAAAAATATGGAGCTTGCAAAGGAATATGTTGCTCAGGTTAAGGAAGAATTCAAAGAAGATATACTTTCTGATGATAGTAAAATTAATTCAGACGATAAGTCAACAGATAAAAATGCAGAAGGAAAGTCAAAGGACAAAGTAAAAGAAACGAACAAAAAAACAAATAGAGATGTAAAAAAAACAACTGATAAAACAAAATCGGATAAGGATACGGGGAAGAAGACAGAAAAGAAAGACGATAAGAAATCAGAAAAAGATAAACTGACAGAGGAAGATATTCCTTTTGAAGTAACTGCCTTAGGATATGGATTATTACTTATTGTTGTAGGATATCTTGGATTGTATATTATGTATGCACAGTACAGATGTATGTCATTGAGAATTACAGAAAGTAATTTTCCTGAAGTGTATGATATTGTTGAAAGATATGCAAAACGACTTGGAATACAAACTCCGAAAACGTATGTGGCTCAGAGTAATGGCATACTAAATGCTTTCTCAACATTTATATTCAGACGACAGTGGATTTGTATCCACTCAGAATTATTTGAGGTCTCATACAGAGAGCACAAAGATATGGACGCCTTGAAATTTGTTATAGCCCATGAGATGGCCCACATTTATTATGGTCATGCTACACTTCACTATAATATACCAATATGGTTTGCTATGCAGATTCCATTAATAGGGTCAATAGCTTCCAGAACAAGAGAATATAGCTGTGATCGTTTGGCTCAAAGATTGACAGGAGTGGATGGCATTGACGCGATGTTGATACTGGTTATTGATCGTCATCTGTACAAGATGGTAGATAAGCAAGATTACATAAATGAAATGAGAAGTATAAGAGGTTTCTTTGTATGGCTATATAATCTATTTGTGAGTCATCCGGTAATGTCAAAGAGAATACTTGCGCTGAATGAAGGACGTGGAAGTGGAAGATTGTATTAAAGCTTTGCCATTTACAGTTGTAGAAATAGATAATAACAACAATTAGTTGTACAAACAAAAGGAATTTTATCTTTAAAATATAATTGCAGACTGTTTTAGAAAAATGGTATAATAAAACCAATAATAGCATGCACGGATATAAAAAAACTAAATAACAATTAGCGCAATCGAAATACCCCAAACTATAATAATTTATAACTGTTAATGGTAAATGACTTTATATTTTACAATACCTAGAGTTAATTATGTTTTTTCAATATTATGCGAGGTTCATATGGATAAAAATTACAAATTAATAATTATCTTATTGCTATTTATAATTATATTAACCGGATGCACATTATCCAATGATTCTGTTCACCACACTAGTTCAAATCATAAAAATACGGCCGATAATATAACTACAACCTCAATCGCCATTTTAGAAACTGATTCCACTTATGAAAACATTACAGAAATCATTGAAGAAAGAGAAAATACAGAAACAACCTCTACAGGATCTTCTTGTGACATATCTCAGTCTATTCCTAAATATAGTGGTGATAATTTTATAGAATTAAATAATAATAATCCGGAATTTACTGCAGAAGAAAAATCCTGCACAGAAGCATTTGAGCGATACAGCAATCTTGATTCAAAAGGGAGATGTGGTGTTGCATTTGCTAATGTTTGCAAGGAACTAATGCCTACAGAGGAACGCGGTGATATCGGGGATGTCAAACCATCCGGATGGCATACTATAAAATATCCGGAGGTAATTGATGATCTCTATCTATACAATCGATCACATTTAATAGCATTTAGTCTTTGTGGTGAGAACTCAAACGAACAAAATCTAATCACCGGCACCAGATATATGAATCAGGAAATAATGCCGATATTTGAGTTGAAGGTATTGGATTATGTGAGTACAACAGACAACCACGTTTTATATAGAGTTACGCCTGTTTTTGAATCTGATAATCTTGTTGCCACAGGGGTAAAAATGGAGGCATGGTCCGTAGAAGATAAAGGACAAGCCATCTGCTTTAATGTTTTTTGTTATAATATTCAACCTGGAATAACTATAGATTACAGTACAGGTGACAGTTGTATTTCAGATGATTCAGCGCCATTTAATAAAAACGCTGAGAACTCTGCTGATACAGATATTACAGATAATGCAAATAATACAAACGAGGCTACCTACATTCTCAACACAAACACCAAGAAAATTCATTTACCAACTTGTAAAAGTGTAGATGATATGGCGGAACACAACAAGCAATCAGTTACAAGCTCTATTGAAGCATTGAAGGAAAAGGGGTACCAACCTTGTAAACGATGTCTTGGTGATAAATAGCGCCAACAAAAAATAGCAACCCTCAAAAGTTAGAGTCATCTAACAATTGTTAGATTATCAGGAAAAAAGTTGAGGTTAATTTTCACATTATGATATAATCAGAGTATGAATAAATGGTGTTGTAAAAAACAAGATGTCGTGCTTGTTATTTGGCTGATACAAGATGTAATTAATGAGTATGTTTTCCCCTTTTCTATTTCAGCTTTCATTTTTGTTCTCACATCAAAATGCTCAATCGAGCAGTTCTAGTCCATAAGTTCTGACATCATCGTTTACAGCATCAAATATCCATTCTCCAACACTTCGGTTGTTTCCGAGCTTGTCAAACACATTTGAAGAGATAATTGTATGCTGGGTATTATGGGTGTTTTCATCTTTTCCGAAGTTCCAGATATAAATGCCAACATCGGGGATATTTGTTTGCAACCCTTTTACCATTTCTCTCAGATTACGTTGGAAGTTATCGCCAAGCTCTTTTGTTTTATCCATTTTTCCACTGTCGATATAGGACTGATACTGCATTAGTGTATCATCACGATAGGAGCAGTCAAAGAGTATTTTTACGTTTTCACCACGCTTCTCATGGAGTGCAGTAAGACTGTCAAGGACAAGGTTGTTTGTGGTCAGTCTGTCTGAAATCTGAGTCGGAGATTTCCATAAATTCACAGCCGTTTCGTGCCATCCGTCATAAAGTAGGAGCGAGCTGTCAACACAGACGGTTACATTTTCTGCACTCGGAAAACGGTCGATTACATCATCAGCCAGTAAAGAGGTCGCAAATCCGCCTGCTGAAAAGCCTGTTACAAGCAGCGTGTCAGGTTCTCCGATATAATGTTTGATCTGTTCGATATAAGCGGAGTAATTGTTGTATCCTATGTGATATACTGTTTTTTCGCCCTCGTAAGTTCCCATTCCTGAATGGAAATCACCCGTTGCATAGGGTATCACGATAAAACTCCAGTTCCTAAATGGGTTATCTTCCGAAGTATTGCCGATGCCGCCCTGCGCTACAAAATCTTGAGCTGTCATATTCGTTGCATAGAACTCCTTACCTCCCTCGGACGTCTTAGGGGTGATGCTCACACCGCCACCGAAGAAATACACGACCACCTTGTTCTCAGTGCCCTTGCGGAAGATGCCGTGCCATTCGCTGCCGTCAGAGGATTTTGCACTGTCAACTTCGACATCATACCACTTGCCAATCTCTGGTTCGCCCTTGAGCACCGGGAAGGACTTGAGGATTGTCAGCTTCAGAAGAATAAATATGCTTAATGTAATTACCACAATGATAATTCCTATGATGACAAAAACCTTTTTCAGTTTGCTTTTTGCGTTTGTGTTTTCCATAATAACGCCTCATTTCTTAGCCAGAATTTGATAAACCACCTTATTTATGATACTATAGTATCAAGATTTAACTAAAAAGTGAATAAAATTGCGAAAATGATACTATTTAGCAAAATAGTATCATCGAGCAGAAAGGAAGAATGGAAAATGTCTGAATATGTGATTTCAGC